>Ga0099364_10008902_pt1 | contig 14036 bp, 15 predicted proteins | sample TergutTh196P3_FD_73070 | JGI IMG/M metagenome (GOLD analysis project Ga0099364, IMG submission 73070) | Microcerotermes parvus P3 segment gut microbial communities from Pointe-Noire, Republic of the Congo - Th196 P3 | ecosystem: Host-associated > Arthropoda: Insects > Digestive system > Gut ...
TAACGGAAGCGGGAATTATGGAAAACAAGCAAGGCGATTTGTTTGCACCGCAAGAGCTTGTAAGCGAATCTGACGCAGCAATAATTTTAGAAAAACTTATGACAGCTGTTTCATAAAAAAATTAAGTCGCAGTCAATAAAACTCCGAGAGGATTAAATATCCTAATCGGAGTTTTTTTCTATTAAAACCAACCATACGGCATAAACATAAAAAACTCGAAACGAGGTTACATTACCGTCAAATTAACAAAAAAATAAGCGGAGGCAGCAACGCAGCTGTCTCCGCTTATTTTTTGTTTTAAATATGTGTTCTGCTGAACAATTAATTATATTAGCCGCGCTATAATATGCCGCCGAATCTCACCGTTATCATGTTAATATTATTTTTCGTCAAGATTATCAAGCGTTTCGTATTCCGCGTTACATTCGGTACAGCGGTACGGTCCGTACGGCTTTTCCGATTCGCCTATGCCGGTATCTCTCTGAAAATTATTGTAACCGTCAACGATGATGTCGTGGTAACATATCTGAGTGGCTGTAAACCTCATATTACCGCAGATACAGCGTCGCTGCCCGCTGTCTTCGCTGGCTTTAACAATATCTGTTTCGGAATAACTCTTTCTGCATTTTACGCATACAAAGGAGCCGTTAAATTCAATAGGCTGTTCTTTTTTCGTTCCTGAAATTTGCTTTGGTTGTCCTGATTCCGTCGTTACTCTTACAGTGCTGAGAGTAACCATTGTTACCTCAAATTCTGTGCCGCCGCACTCGCATTTTATCATAAGGTTAACCTCCTCCGCTTTCATCGCCGGACACGGAGAGAAAGACAAGCTTCCCTCTGTGCTCCCAGCGTGATTTTATTGTTTATATTTATTTTAACATATATTTTATATCTTATATGTGTTTTTGTAGAAAATTTACATCTGTCGCAATGCTTTCAATTTTATCAGATGTTTTTTCCTGTTTATTCCAATCATTTGGAACTCATACATTCCAATTATAGCACACTTATTATAGTAAAATCAATAGTGGAATGTAAACATTCCAAATAATTGTGCAGAGAGAGGAATTAGGGAGATGTCAAATAAAATCAAACAGGATATTTCCATCGGAGCTAATTTACAGTTATGCCGCAAACGCACGGGTTTATCGCAGGAACAAGCGGCGGCACAGCTCCAGCTCATGGGATTGCCTGTCAGCCGCGAAATAATATCGCAGATGGAGTTAGGGCGATACAGTATCCGCGTAAGCGTTCTGCTGGCAATGAAACAGATTTATAATGCAGCTATCGAGGATTTCTTTTCAGGCATACTCCTCAATAACGACAGAAAATAAGAAGCGTTCAAAAGCATATATATGCCTTTGAACGCTGTGTAACTCTGATTACGCTGATTGATTATAAATCTCTGATAATTATTTTTTCTTCTTCGAACAATCTGCCTACTTTTGCCATTTTCAACCACTCCTCATAAAATCACGTTACGATTGTACTTTTACAAGCTCATCTCTGAGCTTGAGTATATCTGCTTTACTGATATTTGTTATTTTCATAATAGTCAGTATTTCAATGTTTTCTTTCAGCATTTTTGTCGCAACATCAAGCATTTTTTCGTTTAATTTTTCGTTTATCGCTTCGAGTTTTTCTTCTTCGAACAATCTGCCTACTTTTGTCATTTTCAACCACTCCTTCAATCTGTTTGAATAATTTTTATCAATAAACTTATCTGTCGCGGACAATATGCCCGCTATTATAAACCCCTGCTTATCTTCGTCGCCAACCTCTTTGGCGAGGCTTACCGCAGCTTCAATCAACTCTTGTCTGTCGCTTTTCGCCGTCAACGGCAGAATTATAAATTTCATAACGTCTTCGTCCGATAACGGCATATTCACCTTGACTTTACTTTCGAGTTCCGCGTATATTTTATCGCCGTCAAACGCAGATAAAAACACCTGATTTATTTTTAACAGCACGCAGCCCAAATCAAGGGTGTCCGCTGCCGATTTTATTTCTCCCGTATAGATTACAACTATCACAACCCTATGAAGTTTACCGTTATAATACGCTTCCGCTACGCGAAACGCATAATGTCCGTATTTCAGTAAACTCTTGGTTTCGGTGCTCGATTCGTATTCCAGTATCAGGATTGTATCGTTCTCTAAAAGAAAAATATTGTCGGCGCGTTTTTCGTCTAACTGCAGCGCGGGCAGGTTTGTCGGCAGAACTTCTTTTATCGGCGGCAAATCCAAGCCGTACACAGCCAGAGATTTATTTTTATAGTTCTCGCTCAGAATCTTTAAAATAATGTCTTTGTTTTGATAGGCTATTCCATCAGCCATATTATATCACTCCGATTCTTTTTATATTATTATTGTATACTATAAATATGAATTTGTCAAGAAATTTTCTTTGATTCTTGTTATTTATATAGATTTTTAATTGCTTAATCTTATTATTTTCACGCGCTCGCGGACATATCAAGAGACAGCTGCCCGGTCTTTTCCGTAAAATCGCAGCACACTATTTCGCATACAGGCGAAACGCCGTGCCATTCATTTTTGTATTGCGATGTATCTATTCCATAGTTGAACTCAAGCGTTATCCCTGTATTTTCCTCGAATTTCTGCGCCCGGCAGTCATTAAGCCACCGATGATTGCTGTTTCCGCTGAAAACAAACGGCGCGCTCATTTGCGGTATGATGAAAGCTCCGCCGTCGGCTATCTGCGCGGCTGCTTCTATGACCATATATTCAAACAGATTAGATTTGTATGCTTTACGATAGTTTGAATCTATGTTTCCGAACGGCGGGTTTGATACGGCGAAATCAAAATGCCCCAAACTCCTGATAAAATCAGGGTCAAGCATATCTCCGCATATCCACCGCGCATGAGGCAGCAGCTTCTTGCCGACTTCAATATAATCAGGGTTGAGCTCCGCGCACGTTATTTCCAGCGGGCACCGGCTGTTGTCTTCCATCGCCGCCGCGTAACTGATTATTCCTATACCGGCACACATATCAATGAGCGTAACAGTCTGCCCGTATGTGTATGGTATGTGGAGGGTTAAATCCCTCGCTAATCCGTACGGCGTGAAAAAAGCTCCATGTTTGCTGTTGATATGATGCGCGTCTTCCCGGTAGTTCCCGAACACAAACAGTTTTTCATCTGCGGTAAGGTTGCCGCGTCCGAGCAATTCAAGCGCTTTCGTGTGTTTTTCCGATTCGCGTTTTGTCAGTTTACTCATTTTTTGTTTTCCTTTCTTGTAAAAATGACAAACGCGGCACTGTAATAAACGCCGCGTTTGTTACCGTATATTCGGTCATGTGCGGTTTATTTTGAATTCACTCGGACTGTTCTCCCGCATATTCGGCGTAAAGCATATCAAGTATTTTCTGCGAAGCGCAGTGCGCCGCCCAAAGCCGGGATAACGGCTCTTTTTGATTTTGGGTACATTCCGCGACTTCTTTTGCGAGAAATTCTTCCGGGTTATCAATATACCTGAAAATCATGCCGCCGTAAAAATAGAACTTGTCAATATAAATCTTTGACGCGAAATCCAAAACGGTTTCGTTTAAGCTGAAAGCGTTTTTTGCGTTGCCAACCATATTATCATCGTATTTTTTTACGGGTAATCCGTTGAATTCTTCCGCATGGTCTATAACATAACCGGCTATCGCCGATTGAAGTGTTTTCGTCAGCGTTCGTTCGATGTCGTCCGTGAATATATTTTCGCGCCCGAACTTGTAGAACCAGTATAACGGTTCTTTAATATCATATATTTGTTTTGTTCTGCGGCTGTAAAACCCCGAATATGCCAGATTATTTTTAGGATTCGGGATATAATCGCCGTCTGACGCCGGGCAGTACAGTATAGATACCGTTTCGCCGAACGGCAGTTTGACAACGGTATGATTTTTGGCGTTCGGCTCGGCATAAACACGGAGTATCAGCTGCGGGTTGTCTGCGCTGTCAAGGAAATCTTTGGTTACCTCCCATGCTTCTCTGTAATCTTTTGCGGTTACGTTCATAAATATTATTCTCCTTTATTATATAAAATAGCGGCGCATGATACAGCGTCGCTTTTGTTGCTTTTGACGTACATTTGGATTTTATACACAGCCATCAGCCGTCCTCCGTTCCGTCCGTCAGAGCGTCAAGAATTTCTTTTTTATTTGTGGTTTCTTTGCAGCCATGTCCGTAACCCTCAATAATCCATTTGTGCGGTGAATTCGGAGTTTTTCAACATATTTGCCGCGAGTTTCACAGCCTCGCTGTTGATATTAATGGATTTAATATCGTCGCGGGTTATGATAATACTGTATGCGGTCAGATAACGCATTTTCTCAGAACCGACTTCGGTTATGATAGCCGCGTCGTTATCGGGCAGGATTGCCTGCAGTGCTTCGCAGAAAGCGTCAAAATTGTAATCAGCGTAGTCGTCGAAATCTTCCGAACCGCCATCATCGCTTTCTCTTTCAGGCAAACCGTCAATACTGCCTTCGCAGAAATCCGTATTTGACACTGGCGTCTTCTTATTCAGCGTCAATGATGACAATTTTATCCTCGCCTCTGCAATCTGCTATAATTTGCCTGAACTTGGTTTCGTCCGTCACCGCAAAATAATTTGTGCGGGTTTTTCCGTAATAATTTGCCATGATAATTCTCCATTTCTTGTTTTATTATATTTTTATTTATATATAAACGGGCGCAGAAGCCTGAAAATTAAAGTTAGGGGCTTCTGAACCAGAAGCAATCTATATAAAAAAGCGTCCGCAGGAAAAAATTCCGTGAACGCTTTGTGACCCAATGGTCGCGGTATGGTGTGTTCTTAAACCAAAAACAAAAAAACGCCTATTTTATATAACTTTTTCTTGCTAAAATATAGGGTACTCTATCCCTGAATTTGCTGCCGTCATTCGTATAGCGATATTCCGTTACCGTATGGTTATCATCGTCATATTTAACTTTTACCCGTACTATTCCGTTCAGAACCCGCGTATCGACCGGCAAATCAAGAGCGTTATATTCCTGTTCCGGTATTAATTTTTCTATTCGTTTGTACATGAATATAACTTTTTGATTCTCCGAATATCCGTTAAATTCTACGCCTTTGAACGTATCACGCCATAGTTTATAATCTGCTGTTGTTATAAATGCTATATTGTTTCCAAGATAACGGTATATCCCGTCTTTTGGGCTGTCACGCGAATCAACGCAATACGATAGATAATATTTATCATAATCTTTCGCCGAGTAATCGCCGTAAAGCGGTTCGGGGTCTTTGTATTCCCATACATTAACCGTAGCTTCAATGTTTATTGAGCTATGAGCGGGAGTTGCTGTATAATTTCCCATGACTTTAAATATTTTTTTACGCTTGCCGATTAATTTCAAGCTGTTTGGAACATAATTCCATGCTCCGCCGCTCGTTAAGCAGCTTATATTGTCTTCCGCAGATGATGATAATATAAAAGGAGTTCCCCGTTCGCAAATATTCCATTCGTTTCTTTCCGTTTCAAATTTTTCAACGTGCGCGTTTACATAATAATCACCGTATTTAGTGGTAAATTCTATAATATCGCCGACTTGAATTTCTGCGTCTGTTCTGCTTTTTTCGATAATTTCAATATATCTGTTCGCCATGTCAACGTCTGATTGCTTAACCCTATGTTCATTATGAAAAATTGGATTAAGTTCTGTTAAGGTTTCTATTGTATACATTTTTATACCTCCGATAATTTATTCGTTTTTGCTTATAAAAATATATAAACGGGCGCAAAAGCCCGGAAATTAAGGTTAGGGGCTTCTGAACCAGAAGCAATCTATATAAAAAAGCGTCCGCAGGAAAAAATCCCGTGAACGCTTTGTGGTCTGTAAGACCGATATATTCGTTTTTTCATTCTCATTATGAGGCTGAAAACAAAAAAACGCCCGAAAGATATAACTATCTTCAGACGCTGTGTAAACTCGTAAACTGTGATTGCTCATCCGCAAATCCTGAAACTTATATTTATATTATACACTACAAAATCAAAAATTGCAAGCATTATTTTGAGATTAAACAAATATTCCTCTTGACAAAAACGATTTTTTCGGCTATAATATTATTATAATCAAATATTAGCCGAAAAGGTATAATGATATGCTCTATATTAAACGTGATATGGAAGAAACATTCCTTCGTGTTTCAAGCCAATTTAAAGCGGTTTTAGTGACCGGGCCCCGTCAGGTCGGCAAAACAACGATGATGATGAAACTCATGGAGAACAGCGGTCGGAAATATGTTACTCTTGACGACATGGCGGTTCGTTATTTAGCGAAAAATGACCCCGAAACATTCATAAAAACCTACGTTCCTCCTGTGTTCATCGACGAGGTGCAGTATGTTCCCGAATTGTTCAGCTATATAAAAATGCAGGTTGACAGCCGCCAGAAAAACGGCGATTACTGGCTCTCCGGCTCGCAGATTTTCCGGCTAATGAGCGGCGTAAGCGAGAGTTTGGCGGGGCGCGTGGCTCTGCTTGATTTGTTTTCGTTGTCCCAAAATGAAATTTATAACCATAAAGAATGTAAGCCGCTTGATACGGACTTTGAAAATCTTAAAGAGAGGGCAAGCAATATCCCGGAAACGTCGCCCGCCGATATTTTCGCCCGTATATATAACGGCGGTATGCCGCAGGTTATCGCGGAGGGTACCGACAGGCGGGACAGATTTTATGAGAGTTGTGTGCGGACGTATTTAGAGCGTGATGTCCGCGATTTGTCCGGCGACATTGACGTTTTAAAATTCCACCGTTTCATGGTCGCCGCAGCGGCTCGGACGGCGCAGCTTGTAAATTTCAAGTCAATCGCCGACGACGCCGATATAGACCAAGCAACGGTTAAAAACTGGCTCAATATTTTAGAAACGCTGGGGCTTATTTTTTACCTGCACCCATACTCAAATAATCTTCTCAAACGCACAATAAAATCGCCCAAGCTATACTTTTATGACAGCGGTTTAGTCGCGTATTTAGCGCGCTGGAACAGCGTTGAAACTCTGATGAACGGAGCGCAGGCGGGAGCGTTGCTTGAAAATTTTGTAATTTCGGAAGCGGCAAAAGGCTATTACAACAGCGGCCAAACGCCGGAACTGCATTATTTCAGAGATAAAGACAGCAAAGAGATTGATTTATTGTGGGAGTCAAACGGAACGCTTTATCCTCTGGAAATCAAGAAAACATCAACGCCTGATGTTCGTTTAACCAAGGTTTTCCGGCTTCTCGAAAAAAGCGGTAAACTCGTGGGAAACGGCGGTATTGTCTGTCTGTATGATGATTTTTTGCCGATTAACAAAGACAATTTTGTGATTCCCATACGTTGCGTGTGATTTGTATATTAAAAATATTATAGCGGAGAAATAGAAAATGGTAAAATTAATCGTAAGTGAGAAGCCCTCAGTCGGGCGCGAATTGGCGGCTATCGTGGGCGCGAAAGAGCGCAAAGACGGGAATATTTCAGGTAACGGGTACATCGTCACATGGGCAATCGGACACTTGACTGAGCTTGCCGCGCCTGATGATTATGACGCGGCGCTCAAGGCATGGAAACTCGAAACATTGCCGGTTATTCCCGCTCAATTTAAAACAGTCGTATCGAAAAAGACAGCGGCGCAGTATAAGATAGTCAAGGATTTAATGAACGGCAAAGACGTGACAGAAATAATCTGCGCTACTGATGCAGGCCGCGAGGGAGAGTTAATCTTTCGGCGAATTTATGAGAAAGCAAACTGCCGCAAACCTGTGAAAAGGCTGTGGATATCGAGCATGGAAACGTCGGCAATCAAGCAAGGGCTTGCAGAAATGAAAGACTGGCGCGAATATGACAGCCTGTACCACGCGGCGGACTGCCGCCAACGTGCAGACTGGCTTGTCGGCATAAATCTCACGCGAATGTACAGTGTATTGCATGGGCGAACGCTCAACACGGGCAGAGTGCAAACGCCGACGCTTGCGCTAATCGTGAAACGGCAGAATGATATAGAAAATTTCAAGCCGGAGTTATATTACAGTTTGACCGCGAATCTCGGCAGTTTTCTTGCGTATGCGAGAGTTGAGAAAAAGCAGGAAGCCGAAGATATAGTTGCGCGGAGCAAAGGCACGGACGCGGTTGTAAAAAGCGTAGAAAAGCAGAAGAAGCGCGAGAATCCCCCGGCTTTGTATGACTTGACCGGATTGCAGCGCGACGCGAACAGATTTTTCGGCGTGTCGGCACAGCAAACGCTTGATACTATGCAAAATATGTATGAACGACAGCTTGTCACGTATCCGCGAACCGACAACCGATATATCACATCGGACATGGAATCCCCGACGAAATCGCTGATAAATGATTTGCTCGGCGCGGGCGTGTATGATAACATCACAAGCGAGCGGTATAATAGGGACAAAATAGCCATGAAACAAGTCGTGAACAACAAGAAAGTATCGGACCATCATGCAATTCTGCCGACCGCGAAAGTCACAGCGGCAATATATAATAATCTTGCGGCAGTCGAAAAGAAAATCTTAACACTGATTTTGTACAGGCTGATTATCGCCGTTTACAGCACGCATATTTATATGGCGACGAAAGTTGCGCTTGACATAGTCGGCGTGGAGTTTACGGCGACGGGCAAAGAAATCTTGGATTACGGTTACAGGACTGTCGAGGAACGTCTAAAATCGGTGCTGAAATCCGGCACGGATAAGACAAAATCGCTTGTTGACGTAATCCTTCCGGAGATGAAAACGGGTGATATTTTTCCTGTGCAAGACATGACTTATGAGGAAAAACAAACGTCGTCGCCGCGCCCGTATACAGAGGACACACTGCTCTCTGCAATGGAAACGGCGGGTAAATCCATAGATGACGCGGAATTGCGCGAAGCGATGAAAGACAGCGGCTTAGGTACGCCCGCAACGCGTGCGTCAATTATTGAGCATATAATCAAGTGCGGATATATGAACCGCGAGGCGAAAAATTTAATCCCGACGCAAGCAGGTAAAACATATATTTCACTTGTGCTTGACAATGTAAAAGAGCCGGAAATGACAGCGGAATGGGAAAAGCAGTTATCAGAAATCCAAAAAGGCAAGCTTTCGAGTGATGTATTTATGAGCGGCATCAGCCAATTTTTGAACGAAGTAGTCAACGAAACTAAAAGCAAGCCGCGAAGTGAAAGCGATTCGCCGATGTTCTCCGCCGTTGCAAAAGAAATCGCGGGCAAATGCCCTGTCTGCGGTAAAAATGTGCTGGAGCAGTTTAAAAGCTATTCGTGCGAGAGCGGCAAAAACGGCTGCGGATTTGTAATCTGGAAGAAAATCGCGGGTAAAACTATCAGTCTGCCGTTGGCGAAAGTTTTGCTGTCGAAAGGCAGAAGCAAAGTTCTGAAAGGTTTCAAGAGCAAAGCGGGCAAGCCGTTTGAGGCAATGCTTGTAATAACCGATAAAGACGGCGGGAAGCAAGTATCGTTTGAGTTTTCAAATGATAATAAAGAAGCCGCGAAAAAACCGACATAAATACAAAAAAGCGGTTGTATCAAACCCGCTTGCGGTGTCCGAATTTATAAGACTGGGTTATTTGTTTACCCGGTCTTTGAATACGCTTCCGGTTATTTTACTTTTTTCAAGCGTTTTTCGTTTTATTTTTTTGCAAAATAGCTCGTCTGGCTGTATAATTTATATAAAGTAAATTCATATTATAAAATCAGTTAAAACAGACAATAAAGAAACTATAAGATTTTTAGTTTAGCTTCGGGATATGAGTGTATCAACAGCCCTATCTCTCATGCAATACTCAAACCAATGTATCATCTAACCCATTTGCGCGGTGATATATATTGCACGGCGAAAGGGTAGGGCTGTTGGCATATTTTTAGTGATGTACTATAATATAGTCAAACAAAATCGAAACGGGGGGCAAAACAAAATGGGCGAGCGAATTATGTATCAGCGGATAAGCACGCGCAATCAAAATCTTGCACGGCAAGAAACTATGGCGGAGGAGCATAAAGCCGACAAAATATTCGTGGATGTGATGAGCGGCAAAGACGCAAAACGTCCGCAGCTTCAGGAAATGCTTGCATACGCCAGAGCGGGGGATATTTTAATTATTGAGTCATTGAGCCGATTGGGACGGAGCTTAAAAGATTTACTCGAAATTATCGCAACGCTCACCGACAAAGGCGTAGCGATTCACAGCTTGAAAGAGCAAATCGACAGCACGACCGCAAGCGGGCGGCTTCAGATTGCGCTGTTCGCCGCGCTGAGCCAGTTCGAGCGTGAGATTATGCTTGAGCGTGTCGCTGAAGGCGTTGCGGCGGCAAAGGCTGCGGGCAAATTTACAGGCGGCAAACCCAAGCCTACGGACTGGGAAAAATTTAAGAATATTTACGAGCAATGGCGCGCCGGGAAGCTCACGGCAGTCGCTTGCCAGAAGCTGATGGGTATGACTGCCGCTACTTGGTATCGCCGCGTGAAGCAGTGGGATGATAATAACAAGTAACTGCCAAATGGTGTCACGGGATAACTTTGAGGCACTATATGTCTTGACATATCAATTATTTAAGACCGCGAAAATCTCAACGCCCGAATAGCTTGATAATATATCTCATGTAAAATAATACGAACAACGAGTTAAAATAAAAAAGATACAAATATAATCAGAAATTTTATTTTTCTCTTGATTTTTATATAATTATAGTGTATAATAAAACATATAAGTATCATGGTTTGCATAAAGCAATCACAGTCTACGAGTTTACAAAGTATCTTTAGGGATATTTCCCTTTGGGTGCTTTTTTTCATTTACGGCTTCATTTGAAGCCCAAAACCATAAACATGACAGGGGTGTTCACGCCCCGTAAACTTTAAAACAATTTTTTGATACTTGTATCACAAAGCTCTCAACGGCAGAATATGCCTTTGGGAGCTTTTTTTATTTCCAAAAATTAACATAGAAAGGAGGCGCACTTTATGTGGACAATCTGCTGGACAGGAGCTATAAACGACGACGGAGAAACAAACGACGGTTGGGAGAGATGGGAAACCCGCGACGACGTTATTACCCGCGCAAATACTCTCGTCCGCGAGCTTGATGTGTGCGAAGATGATATTCTCATCTTCCCGCCTGAACCCGGCGAATTAGCAATACCATACGATGAACTCGAAAATTAAACGAAACGAGCAATGCTTAACATGAAGCGAATAGCAGTTATTGAGGACAGATATGTCCGTGATACTCAGATATTTTCAGCGAATCCCGAAATTATCGGAAATGAACAGGACTGGGAGGATAATTTCCGCAATGTTAGTTACCCCTGCCTGTATCTCGGTATTTTTGAGGGAGCCGATGAAACCGAAATCAAAAACAAAGCAGCCGAATATCAGGGAGTACACACTGCGGCGCAAAATACGCCGTGTTTGTGAGAAATTTTACAGTTTATATACGTGCGGTTTGTTAATTTATGTTATATTGTATTTAGTTTTTATTATCTGCGTCGGCGTGATTTTTTAAGTTGATGCGGAAAATTTATATTTTCGGAGGTGTGAGTGTGAATAATTCTTCGATTAGATTAGATGGCAAAAAAATTTTGATAACAGGCGTTAGCCGTTCGCTTGGCATTGGGGCAACGCTTGCCAAACGGTTTGCAGAAGCAGGAGCGGAAGTCGCCGTTCACGGTTATTCAACCTATGATTTAACAGTAGGCGAACGTAATTCAGCTACTCCGAACGGCACGGAAACTTTAGTAAAGCAGTTTCAAGATTCGGGGTTAAACGTAACATTGGTTACACCATCTGATTTTGAAAAACGCGGAACTGCGGAAAAAGCCATTGAGGAAGCAGCAGAAAAGTTAGGCGGTCTTGACGGCTTGATTCTGAACCATTGCTACGGTACGACTGTAAAAATAGACCAATGGACGGAAGAAGATATTGATTCGCATTTGGCTGTGAATGTACGCGCCGCTATGATGATGATAAAATCTTTTTCTAATATAGCTGATACAACTAAAGATAACGCAATTACTACTTTTTCAAGCGGACAATATTTCCAAATTGAAACAGATTTAATGGCTTACAGCGTATCAAAAGACGCTATTATTTGTTTAACACGCGGAACGGCAAAACTACTTGCCCCAAAAAACATAAGGGTTAATTGCATTAACCCCGGTCCAAACGATACAGGTTGGTATTCCGGTGATACAAGCCATTGGTGTACGCCAAACGATGCCGCAGACTTGGTGCTGTTTTTGCACAGCAGTTATGCAAAATGTATTACAGGGCAAATAATTGCAAGTGATAAAGGGGAAAGTCTTGGTGCTTGGTAGGGGTTACTGTCATCAGCAACAAACAAAGCGTAACTGCACTTAATAAGGATTAACCCATACAGCGAAAAACGCTGCCGCAACTTGTAATCGGCGATTCGTAATAATATTAAACCAAAAATGCCCGTAAGCAATTTAATTTGTTTACGGGCATTTTGCGGCTTTTATTCCGTTTCGTTTTCGAGATAGATATGCGGGGTTTCCTTGTAGTCGGCTATATTATAGTCGCCGATTTTTGTATAGTCTTTCGGTTTTTCCGATATATTACCCGCGTCAACGGTTTCGACGCCCGCCGCGTCATAAAATATATTTTCTAAATATTCAAACTTTGAATATATGCCCTGCGACGCCCATACTAAAGAGTTACGCACATAAGCGGCGTGTTTTTCAAACAGCGCATGGTTTATTTCAATCCCCAGATGCTCCGCAAGCAGCACGGCAAACGATATGATTGTCCTTGTGTTTCCGTCCCTGAACGGTTGCGTCTGCCACAGTCTGGCGGTAATACGGACGAGCTTGAATACTAAATCTTTTTTATTTTCTGTCTTTTTAAGTTTGGCGATTTCTTTTGATGTTTCGTCAAGCTCTTTCTTTATCTGTTTCGGATAAGCGTAACGGACAGTATCGCCGCCTAATATATCTTCGCGTTTGGCGACGGGTATGGTGCGGAACTCGCCCGCCCATTCGTAGAGGCTGTCAAAAATAACGCGGTGGATTTCACAGATTGCGGCTGTGTTAAATTTAGTGAATTTATGCGCATAGACGGCAGACAGCGTATATTTTGTTATATCGCCTTCCGCTTTTCTTAATTCGCCGGCGTCTTTTATATTGCCTAAATTTTTCAGTACATCAGCGTCGTCATATAAATACGGGTCTCTCATAACGTACCCCCCGATTAAGTTATATTTCCCCAGCGTCTGTATATATCCGTCTTTGAAACTGTACTCTCCCTCAGCCCAGCGGGCAAGATTTTCTTCTGTATCCGAGCTTGCGGGCAAACCTTCAAGCGCGGTCATCGCGCTGCCGAACTCCAGCGATTTTTTTCTCATTTCCGCCGGCATGGAATCCATCAAAGAACATCGTTTCAGAATAAGAAGCCTGCGGTTTAAATTTTTATCAAGCGCTTTCGCGGCGGTTTCAAGATTGTCTAACTGCCCGTCTATTATTTTTATTTCTTTTTCTGTTTCTTTGCGCTTCTGCAACTCAGATTTTATCTGCGGCAGCATATCCTCTCTGATATATTCGCCGATTGTTTTTCCGTCTGATTTTTTTTGTAAATAATAATATTTTTTGCCTGAGATTGTTTTTGCCGAAATATAGCCTTTTTTCAAATTAAAAAGCATTTCCGAGCAATCGCTGCGTTTAGAAAGCAGATATTCATATTCTGTGTAAAGCTCTCTGTATTTCACATCATCACCGTCCCTGCTGTTATTATACCATGTTTAACCCCGTTTGTCAAGAATAATTATTTCGAGTAGGTTAAATATAAGAGGGTATTGCATTAAGTATGATAGAACAATTTTTTAATTGTTATAATCCTGATACTTTCGGCGTTTATAGAATACACCAAAATACGAAATCATCTCTTTGCAATACCCTCAAAATTTGAATACTGATAAAATCACCGCCCTGCGTATGGAGCGGCAGCACTTGTTACGCAAGGCGAACGAAACCGAATATATTGGGCTTTACCGCG
>Ga0099364_10008903_pt1 | contig 14035 bp, 20 predicted proteins | sample TergutTh196P3_FD_73070 | JGI IMG/M metagenome (GOLD analysis project Ga0099364, IMG submission 73070) | Microcerotermes parvus P3 segment gut microbial communities from Pointe-Noire, Republic of the Congo - Th196 P3 | ecosystem: Host-associated > Arthropoda: Insects > Digestive system > Gut ...
GCTCATATTTTCAGTATAAGCCGGAAGTTTGAATATTCTTCCACCTAATGAAATAATCTCTTCGTCGATTGGCGAAGATTCCATGCCATCCATGAAAAAATCGAATTGCACCTTGCTACGATCTATATTTCTGTAAATATCCATTACAAAGGTGTCTACACCCCCAAAATTGACTTTTCCGACAACCTGTGCCACCCGTATGGGTTCTTGCATATCCCTCACTGCGCAACCACCATCGTACCGTCGAAATCAAACCTGAACCTGAGTTCCTCCAGACCTTCCAGCCTCATGCTATGCCGCAGCTTCTCTTTATCTTTCGTGTAAAACATCAAGAAGCCGCCGCCGCCCGCGCCTACCAGTTTTCCGCCCACGGCGCCGTTTTTGAGCGCCGATTCATAGCATCTTTCAATCGCCTCGTTAGTCATAGCGCCGGAACGCCGCTTCTTGCTTTCCCAGTGGACATTCATCAGTTCCCCGAATTTCACAAGATTGCCGGCCTCCAGCGCCTCTTTGCTTTCCAGACCAAGCTTCTTTGTAAAGTCAAGCCACTGCGTCATCTTATCGTCGCCGTCTTTACTCTTATCGTCCTGATTTTTAAGTATGGACGCCGCCGACCTGGAATAGCCGGTAAAGAACAGCATCAAACCGTCCTCGAGATTATACATGGTTTCCGACGAAAGCTTTACCGACTCTATCTCAACGCGTTCATTGGGCAGGAATTCAAATGAGGTTATCCCGCCGAACGCCGCGATGTATTGATCCTGCTTCCCGATTGTTCCCTCAAGCTTGTCAATCTCTATTTTACACGCCTGCTCCGCAAGAAACCTTGTGGATACAGGCTGCTTTGTATATGTATAAAGTGCCTTCAGCAAGGCCGTCGTAAAGCTGCCTGAGGAACCAAGCCCTGTGCCGGCGGGTATGTCGGCAAGGCTTGTTATCTCTAAATAACCGTTGCACAGCCCCACTTCCCTGAGACTTTCCCTGATAATATTATGCTCTATATCTTCTATGCTTTTTACTTTTTCAAGAACCGAGTATTTCAGGATATAATCCTCCACAAATGCCTTGTGTACCGTAACATAAACATATTTATCAATAGCGGCGGATACCAAAGCGCCGCTGTGCTTCCGGTAGTATGACGGCAAATCTGTGCCGCCTCCGCCAAGCGTTATTCTGAGAGGGCTTCTGACAATAACCATATTTCCCCTCCCCGCCGTTATAGGACAAAGCCGGCCGAAACGGCATCGCTATAGAACATTTTAACCGTGTCCAAAGACAGCTCGTTGTGATCCCTGCCTATCATCGGCAGCTTTTTAAGGATATCATGCGTTACCGTTATGATATCGGCGCCGCATTCCTGCGCTTGAAAAATGTTCAGCAATTCTCTGGTGCTTGCCCAAAGGCATTTGATATTCGGCGACCTTTTCCCGCACATGGCGGCGGCCTTCCGTACAATCGGGCAAGGGTCAACGCCGGTATCGGCTATCCTGCCGGCAAATACGGATACATATGCCTGCGCGGCCGGGTCAAGCGCACGCAGAACGGCGTCTACCTGCTCCAAAGTCAAAATCGCGGTGACGTTCAGCTTATATCCGTCGCGCGAGAGCTTATTTATCAAAGGCGCCGAGGACTCGCCGCGCGTGTTGGTAACGGGAATCTTTATATACACGTTCTCTCCCCAGCCGCCGATCTTTCGGGCCTGCCGCTCCATTTCGGCAAAATCATCGGAGAGAACCTCAAAGGATACGGGGATATCGGTTATCCGCGACGCCACTTCATTCGCGAACTTTTCATAATCCGCTATACCGGCTTTTTTCATTAAGGTGGGATTTGTGGTTATCCCATCTACCAAGCCCGACCCGTACAGCTCCATGATACCATTGAGGTCGGCCCCGTCTGCGAAAAGCTTGATGTCTATTTTCATTTCAGCATCTCCATTACCGCATTTACCATCAGGTGCCAAATAATGCCTTGCCAGCCCTCGGCGTGAGGGGTTATTCGCATAGGATCGGTCACCGGAATCAACACGCAGGCGTCGGCATACTCTTTCGCGCAGCCGCCGTCGCGGGAAGCTATAGCGATTATTTTCGCTCCGATATTCGCGGCCATTTCAATAGCTTTTACTAAATTTAAAGAAGTGGTATCCGAGCCGCCGCCGACAGATAATATCAGCAGAGCGTCGTCTTTACCAAAACGCGACGTTTCAAGCCACTTGTAAAATACGGTATCCCAGCCCTCGTCGTTAGTTCTGGCGGTCAGCTCGGAAACATTGTCGGTGGGCGCGTATGCCTCGATACCCGCGATTTTACGAAAATCGTTCACCGCGTGCGAGGCGTTGGCCGCGCTTCCTCCTACCCCCAGAATAAAAAGCCTGCCGCCTCCGCGCTTCAGCTCCGATATTATCTCTATTGAACGCGCGATCTGAGCTTTGTCAACCGTATCGGCAATTTCTACGGTTTCTCTAAGGTATTGATCTATGTATTCGTCCATTTGGGCTTCTCCTCTTTGCGGCAAATTATCGACGCGGCGTCAAGTAAATCCTTCGCGTGATGGTCGGGCTTCGATTTGCCGCTTTTATGCGCTGAGTGCGGGTTGCTGATTTTTATTGTTTGAAAGCCCATAGCTTGTCCGCAAAGTATATCGCTGTCCTGATCTCCGACGAAGAAACATTCGGCGGCGTCAAGTGAATACTCAAGCAGCGCCTGTTCCGGGAACAGCGTTCCGGGCTTTCTGCATCCGCATACGACCGCGTATTCAGGAATAACCGCCTGCGGATGATGGTAACAGTAGAAAAACCGTTCGATCAGCTTCCCATGTGTCAGCGACATGTCGTCAAGGAGCCTTTCGATCGCTTTCACGTCATCCCAAGCCATCTTGCCTTTGGCGTAGCTTGGCTGATTGGAAATGACAAAGAGCCGGAACCCGGCGTCCTTCAGCCGCTTCATCGCGGTATGGATATACGGATATATCTCAAATTCCTCCGGGCGGCGCGGCGACTCATATTCCCCGAGATCCGAATAATGCACCAGCGGGTTTATAACGCCGTCCCGGTCGATAAACACGGCCTTGTTCATGGCTAATATTTTCTATGGAGTTCCCAGTTATAGGCGTCCCGCAGCATGGTTTCCACATCGCTGCGCTTCGGTTCCCAGCCGAGAATGTCGCGCGCCTTTTGATTTGACGCTATCAGCTTCGGAGAGTCGCCCAATCTCCTGTCCCCGATAACGTATGGGATTTTCTTGCCGACGACGGCCTCGGCCGCTTTGATCATTTCAAGCACCGTGAATCCGCTGTGGCTCCCTAAGTTAAAGCATCCCGACTCGCCGCCGTTGACTAAATAAAGCATAGCCAGATAATGCGCCTCCGCAAGATCGACTACATGAATGTAGTCTCTGAGACAAGTCCCGTCAGGCGTTTGATAGTCATTGCCGAATACTGTAAACGCTTTACCGCTTATTGCCGCCCTGAGTATAACCGGTACAATATGGTTGCCCGTGGTATCGGTTTCACCTAAAACACTGTCTTGAGAAGCGCCGGCAACGGTAAAATAACGGAATGCGCAATAATTCAGCCCGTATCCGGTATTGTAGTCAGCCAGCATCATTTCGCCGATTCGTTTTGTTGTGCCTTATGGATTTATCGGAATCTGAGGATGGCTTTCAAGGACGGGTACTATTTGGGTTTCGCCATAAGTCGCCGCCGATGAAGAAAACACCACATTCTTTATATCATACTCAAGCGCAGTATCAAGAAGCGTTTTCATTTTCAGCACATTATTATCATAATACAACGCGGGCTTACTTATAGACTCTGGGATATTCGCAAACGCCGCGAAATGAATAATCACATCGAATTTTTCGGTTTTGAACAGCTCGTCGAGCAGCTTTTTGTCCCCGATATCGCCTTGAACAAGCCTGCCGGCAACGACTGATTTCGCGTTGCCGCAGCTAAGGTCGTCCAATATGACCGTTTCAACGCCCCGCTCCGCGAAATACCGGTTGCAGTGACTGCCGATATACCCCGCGCCGCCTGTTATCAATGCTTTCATATTATCTTACTGTCCCTTATCTTTGTTATGTCAGCCATTCATCCCTGGCCTTTTGCAGATTTTCCGGCGTCCCTATATCTAAATGGTACTCCTCGACTATCCGGCCGTACATTTGGCCCGCGAGGCCCTGAAGCACGTCCGCCGCGAAATCAATAAACTCCTGCCGCGGGAAATGAGAAAACACAGCTTGATTTGCTATGTATACGCCGGCATTTGCCAAATCGCTTTTGGGCCGTACGGGCTTTTCCACAAATTCGACTATTAGCCCATTTTCATCAAGGCTCACTATGCCCGCCTGTTCCGGCGTGTTTGAGGGCGACAAGGCCATGGTCAGCACACCGTTATGCCCTCGGTGAAAGTCACGCAGAGCCGTCAAATTTATCCGCGTCAGATTATCCGCGTAACAAATCAGAAACTCTCTCTCCTCCGCGACAAAATCCCGGTTTGTCAATACAGTCCCGCAGCTGCCCATCAGCCTTTGCTCATATGTCTCATAAAGCTTTGGCTGTCCCCGGTTCGCGTTATGACCATCAATAAAATCCCGAACCTGTTCCCGGTGATGATGGGTGTTTATCAACACGTCCGTCACGCCATGCAAGCGGAACAGCTCCAGCCACCATTCTATAAGCGGCTTGCCCGCCACAGGGATCAGGCACTTGGGCGTGGCGTCGGTCAGAGGCCGAAGGCGGCTGCCTATACCCGCCGCGAGTAAAAAAGCTTTCATACTCCTCCACATTAGCCCGGCTCGGGGACGATCCAGACCTCGTTGTTAAGAATCCACTGCGCGTTCTGAATAAGACGCTGCGCGGTGTCCTTGCCGAGCTTCTTCTCGATGAAGGCCATAGCCTGTCCTAATAGCGGCGGCCGTGAGTCCATCGAATGGGTGTCGGTGGCTATCACATGCACTAAGTTGGTGGCAATCATCCTGAGTATCGCCTTGGAGGTCTGCCTGCCTCTCAACAGGCTGTCCGCGTTAACCTGTATGTAAGCGCCGCCGCGAATAAGAGCCGCGAGCTGTCCCGGGTCTCGCATGAAATACTGATGCCGCTCCGCGTGCGCTACTATGGGCGTGTAGCCGAGCAGCGTAAGCTCATAGAATACCTCACGCGTAACGGACGGGTAATGATCCATAGGCATCTCTATCAGGATATTCTTAGTGCCCTCTATACACAGCGGGTCTATGTTCATCTTGAGCAGCTCGGGCGAAAAGGCCGTCTCGGAGCCTGTCAGCAGCTTTACCGGCCTGTCGGACGCGTTGCTCCTCAGCAGCTCAAGAGCGCCGTTCCGATTCTGCAGGAACATCTCTATGTTCGCCATGTGCGTCCTGAAATGCGGCGTGAGTACAACGGTATCCACGCCGTCGTCCTGCTCGGCGCGTAATAACGCCAGCGCCTCGTCGATGCCCTCCGCCCCGTCGTCTATACCCGGCAGTATATGGCTGTGCAGATCAATCATTATGAATACCCCCGTAGTTACTACCCCTTGCCCCCGTAATTATAATAATAGCTGTAATAGTAGCCGCTCTCGCTGTCTATGTGACGCATATCGAAGTCGTTGAGCGCGACGCCCAGGATATTAGCGTTAACGGCGTCCAGATTCTTCTTAGCCTGACGCGCCTGCTCAAACGTAACCATCTTCTGACGCACCACCATCAGCACTCCGTCCGCGAACTGGCTCAACACCGCGGCGTCAGTTACCACCGACACAGGAGCGGTATCCATGATGATGTAGTCATACAGCCTGTCTAAGCCCTCTATAAAGCCGCCCATCACGGGGCTGCCCAGCACCTCGACCGGATTCGGAGGTATCACGCCGGAGGTCAGCACATAAAAACCTTTTTGAACGAAATGTATATTGCTCTTATCCAACTCTCCCAGATTGTTGAGCACGTTGGTAAGGCCGCTGCGGCTGCCGGCAGGGATATTCAGGTAACGGTGCAGCGACGGCTTACGAAGGTCGCAGTCGATCAGCAGCACGAAGCTGCCGGCCGACGCGAGTGATAACGCCAGATTTATGGCTACGCACGACTTACCCTCGTCGGGTATGGAGCTTGTAACCACTATCTTCTTACACTCTTTCTGCATGGATATGAACTTCAGGTTGGTACGCAGCGAGTTAAACGCTTCCTGATACTTAAACGGCGCGTCCTCAAGGCGTATTACAAGGTCTTTCTTTCTCCTGTGCTTTATTCTGCCGTTCAATAAACGAGCCTGCCTTTCGTACTACTATCAGCGCTCACTTCACGGAGGGTATAACACCCAGCACGGGAAGCCCTAAATGCTTGCTTACGTCCTCGTCGGACAGGAACGTGTTGGTCAGCGCCTTCTTGATGAACACATAAGCCAGCGCGATGAATATGCCCGCCGCCGCGCCTATGACCGTATTCATGCCCACACGCGGCGATACGGGCGTGTAGTTAACCTTAGGCGGCGATACGGTCTCCACCGAGCCGGCCTTTACGGTCGTTATCAGCAGCTCGGGAGCGCGCGCCATGATGGCGTCAAGCACCGCCTTAGCCGTCGCCGGATCCTCGTCGCGCATGGTCATGCGCATTACCTGCGTCTGGTTAACCGCGTCGGCCGATATTCGTTTCGCCAGCGACTCTATGGTATCGTTAAGGCCGAGTATATAGATTATCTCTTCCATCAGCGTGTCGTTGGTCAGTACCACCGCGTAGGTGTTCACAAGCTGCTTGGCTGAGTTTATCTGGTCGTTGGTTATCACGGCCGCCTGCTCGTCGCGCGTGTTTACAACAAGAGTTACCGAAGCCTCGTACTGTGGCGTCATCAGGTACTGCGACACTATAAACGCCGTTATGCCGCCCAGCAGCGTACACGCGACGATAAGGATGAGGTTCTTGCGCACAAGAGTGATTATTGTGCGTATGTCTATGGTTATATACTCCTGTTCCAAGCACTCAACCCTCTCTCTTTACGCTCACGCGGCGTCTGCTCTTATTGCGCATCCTCGAAGCCTTTACCGCGGCGCATATCACCAGCATGAACGACGCCGGCAGCAGCGCGTAGATGAAACCGTTAAAAAAGCCGTCCAAAACGCTTGTGAATAATCTGTTAAACGAGCGCGGCGTTATATTCAGACGCTCCGTTACGCCGCTCACCTTTACTATCCAGGGAATCAAGGCGCAGATAATGGTATTCGCGCCGAACACATAAACGCCGTATTCAGACAATCTTGACAGCCGGTTGTTCAGCAGCATAAGCGTTACCGCTATCACGGCGGACGCCGCTATCAGGAAGGTCAGCGCCATACCGAGGTAACGTTTGAAGCTCAGCACGATCCGCGCAAGCATACGGTACAGCTCCGAATCCGTGTGAGCCTTAAACTCTCCCGCGCACAAGCGCGCCAAGTCCTCAAGGCCCTCGTCAAGCTCCGGCGCGGGCTCTATGCCCATACTATCCGCGTATTCCCTAAGCAGCGCCAACAGCTCGTTGGTATATCTCGCGTAATCGAAAGCCGAGCCTGTATGGAACGCCGATCTGAGCGACGACTTAGCCGCGCTGATTATCTGCTCCGGCGTGACGCCCTTCTCCATTACCTCGCTTGGGATACCCGACGCCGCGCCATGCGACACGTACGTCTCCCGAAGCTCGTTCAGGGCCAAGGGTGTGAAGCCGCTTTTATCTATCTGCTCCACGTGGTACTTGTCCGAGAACAAAGTGTTCAGGAGCACCGCCGTTATGATAAGAAGCACTATGCAGAAGGTCAGCATGAACGACAGCACTATCGACAGCGCGTACTTGGTCTTGCCCATATCACGAGTTCCTGTCCACAGGGATGCCGCTCAGCGGTGTACCGTATACGAAGCAGCGCTGCTTCGCGGCTCCTATGTAATCAAAAGGGTAGCATGTGTAGATGATGATATTCTCTTCCTCGCGCGTAAAGTCGTAGGCCGTCGTGTCCTTCATATGCTTGACCTCTATGGCCGTTATCTCGTATGTGTACACGCCGTAGTGTGTTTCTACCGTGATGACGGCGCCTATCTCCGCGCTCCCAAGGCCGCCCAGTATCTCGTTGCGGTGGCCTGCAAGCATTACCGTGCGTCCGAAGCCGGGCAGCCAGCCGCCGGCGTATGTCCCCACGCCTTTATTAAGCTCTCGCGCGGAATCGTCGTAGTATACGGGCGCGTCTATATCCGTGCCCGTGATGGTAAGGCGCCCGTAAAGGTCGCCGTAATCAGGCATCTCTATAGAGCTTCTTGGGATCATGGGCGCGGCGCTATCCTCTCCGGGGCTGAGAACCTCTTCATCCGCGCCTGTTACCGGCGGCGCGGGTGATGTGAACAGGTCGCGGGACACCGGCTCCGAGCTTTGAACGCCGTCGCCTATAAGAAGCGCGGCGGCGCCCATATACGGCCCCAGAAGCGGCGCGAACGCTGCATACAGCAACACAAACGTCAGCAGCACGAACACCACGGGAAACGCGAGCAACGTTACCAAGCCGCCCGCGCTGCCGCGCGTCGTACGGCGCTCTTTGCTCATAGTGACTATGCCGCGCTCAGTTGTTTCTTCTTACCCTTCAGCACAAACAGCAGCACAACGGCAAACAGGACGCCTATCGCGATGAACCCGATCATATCAGCTCCGAAGCCCGTCTGCTTAATCGGGTCGCTATATGATATAACCGTCTTGCCGTTCGGATCCGTTATGGTTATCTGCGCGCTCGCCGCGTTCACGCTTACCTTCAGGCCCGCCGTATTCGCCGCGTTTGTTATATTGGACACGATGGCCTGTCTCTGCGTTGCGCTCAGGTCGGATATCTTGGTTATGCCGCCTGCCGCGGTCGTCGCCGCGTTGATCTCGCCTACGATAGACGCCGCGTTGCTTTCGCTGTTTACCAGCTCCGCGTTAGCTCCCTCAGCCAGCCACGCTTTAGCGTCCTCTACATACTTCGCCGCTTCAGGGTACTGCGCGGCCAATGATTCGAGCGACGCCATTACGTCGTCCACGCCTGCCGCTAACGCCGTTACTGATACCGCCGTTATCAGCGCGAGTACGATGCCCAGTGTTACGATCTTTTTCACAATTGATTACCTCCGTGGTTCTGATTTATGCAAACAGGCGTTATTTCGCCCGCTTAGCAACTTGGGTTAGTATTCGTATTACCATACATGCCGTACAGCATATGAACAGGCCTGCCAGCGCCGAACACGAGTTCAGCATGAAGTCGTTTACATGAAAGTGTCTGCCCGGCACATACTGCTTCAGGTATTCGTCCGTCAACCCTATCATTACGCAGCTCACGCCGGTTACTGCCATTAAGCCTACGCGGCTGCCATGCGTTTTCCCTATCTGCGCCCACAGGCCCGACACTGTGCCTAAGAATCCGTAAAGCACCACATGCGCCGCTTCCCGCAGCTTTATATTCAACGCCGCGAACTCTGCCGCGCTCAGCTCTCGGCGGTACACCACGCTCGATACCAGCTGCGTCAGCTTCTCGCTGTCCCGGTATGTCTGCTCTCCGTCACGCGTCGAGTAGTACACGATCAACGTTAGGCACATAAGCGTTAACAGGCTGTTCGTTACGCGGAGAAGCTTGGCCTTCGGCATATCAGCTAATACGCCCCATCCCCGCTTATGACGGCCGGGACGGTCTTTAGAAGAATCTTTATGTCCGTTAGCGGACTGAGTTCTTCTATGTATCTCATGTCAAGCTCCATTTTTTCATGGAATAAAGTTATGTTACTTCGTCCCTCGACCTGCCAGTAGCAGGTTAGGCCCGGAGCAATCAGCTCCCGTCTTGCCTTTATTTCACGCGGACACCCCGCAACCTCATAAAACGCAAATGGCCGGGGCCCGACTAAACTCATTTGGCCAATTAAAACATTGATTAACTGCGGAAGTTCATCTATGCTATATTTTCTTATAACTTTCCCTACCCGAGTAACGCGTGGGTCATTTGTTATCTTAAAAAACGGCTCCTCCAGTTCATTATGTTCTTTTAGATTATTTCGCAACAAATGCGCGTTGTCTACCATGCTTCTGAATTTGTACATCAAGAACAGCTTACCGTCTTTCCCAATCTCTTCCTGATGGAAGAACACCGGGCCCGGGCTGTCTAATTTTATTGCTATCGCCACAATAAGGAACAGCGGCGCGCATATAATCAGCGCCAGCACGGAAACAACGATGTCAAACAGGCGTTTGAAGGGCAGATACAGCTTCTGCGCCGCGGAAAGCCCTCGCCATTCACTTATGTAGGAGACATTTTGCTGTTCTGCCAAGTCGCCTTCAAGGACGACTTGCCGCATCTGATCCATTCCCAATCACCCCGAAAAAATACTTGATGCCTGAAAGGGTCTGTGTTACCCGCATTTTCCGTTTTTTTCCTATGTTCGCCGCGCCGTAACGACCCAAAGTGTTTGCCGGCCTAATCAATCTAATATTTTTCAAGGCTCTCCTGTTCATACATATCTTAGAGTATATTACATCAGTTACGCCTTATTGTCAAGTTATTTTCTTTGAATCTTTACCTCATTGCAACTGGTAATTTTACCGCCCTTTGCAGTTCAAGGCGGCAGGCTCTCCCGTCATATCCGCAAAAGAGCGGCGTGATCCTCGCCCGGCCGGTCAATAAACATCTCGGGACTGACGTTGAGCGCGTGGCATATCGCCCTCAGATCCTCCGCGTACATTGTCTGCTTTCCGCTTAGGATCTCATTAAACGCGTCAACCGGAATCTCCGCTTTTTGAGCGACGGCGGCTTGTTTTAAGTCGTTTTCATCTATGTAAGCCCGCACTTTTTCATATATTCTCATGCTTTTCCCTCCATTCAAAATTTCTGGAACGCCGCTATTATAGCACTGTTAAATTGGATTGTCAATATATCATTTCAGAATATCTTGATTCTCCTTGGCATTTCATTGACATTTGAAAATCGCATTATATAATCAGGTAGGGGGATTATATAATCAGGTGTAGAGGTGATTTGGATGGGTTACGAGATAGGGCCCCGGCTGCGAAAGTATCGCGAAGCCCAAAAGCTGAACCAAAAGGAATTCGCCAAACGGATAGGCGTCAGCAACAGCAGGGTATCCAATTGGGAACAGGGGCATAATCGCCCGGATGTGGACATCCTCGCGGACATATGCGCGGTTCTCAACGTATCTCCGAGCGAACTGCTTGACATACGCCTTTCGCCGGACGATTTGAACGATCAGGAGCGGAGTGTCATCGCGCAGTACAGAAAGAAACCCGACCTTCGCAAGGCCGTGAATATCCTGCTTGGGGTGGAGGATGGCGGCTGACCGCGGCGGCCATCACAACCGTCATGTTTTTTGGAGCGCGGGCCGTGTAGATGCCGGCTTTCCGCGCGTTCCCGCTATGGGTCTATAATACCATCCTCCGGGGCCATGGCGGCGCCCATATTATTCGCGTCTTTAATGCCGGCGTCTACCATCACTCCGGTCGTAACGTGCGTTATATAAGGCCCGGGGCTGTCTTGCGCGAGTATGACCGCGCCGGCGCCTGTGACAGTCCACTGCGCGGTAGGCGCGCGCTGTCCCCCGTATTCTAACGGCAGGCGGTATTGGCGCTCCGCAGAGCAGAAATGCGACGACGTAATGGCCGCGGCGCGCGCCGCGAAGCCGCCGTCAATCATCATGGCCGCCAGCGAAAGGCTTTCGGCCATGGTCGAACACGCGCCGTAAAGCCCGTAAAACGGGCGGGCGAACTCCACAAGGCCGAACGTGGTTCCTATACATTGATTGAGCAGGTCGCCGGCAAATATGAATTCTATTTCGTTAGGGCTAACGTTTGACTTGGCGGCGGCGCGCTGAAGCGCTTCCTTCTGCATGAGCGATTCGGCCTTTTCCCAGCTACTCCCGCCAAGCGAGGTGTCGTCATAAATGAAGTCACAGCTCGCGCCAAGCGGCCCGGCGCCCTCCTTGCGGCCGGCCACGCACGCCGCGCCCAGTATGCCGGGTGTGCCGTCAAGTCTTACGGTCTGCGCCCCCACGCGTTTTGTTATGGTGTCCGCCCCCCAGCTTTATTTTTTCTATTTTTTCATTTTGGCCGATAATTATTCCCGGCGTACGGGCGCATAATATCAGCATCACAAAATCCGGAATCGGGGGCGTTTTTTTCTTATGATGATAATCCTCGCGCGCACCGTTATAATGTTTTTGTTGGTTGTGGCCGCGATGCGCCTTATGGGCAAGCGCCAATTGGGGCAGCTTGAGCCGAGCGAGCTGGTGGCCGCCCTTATCATGTCCGAGCTGGCCGCCATGCCCATAGTGGATATCGGTCTGCCTATTTTACACGCCGTGGCGGCGGTAGTGACCATATTCGCCCTGCAAATGCTTATGAGCGAAGTAATGCTGAAAAACATCAAGGCGCGTCAGGTCTTGTGCGGCAAGGCCAGCCTTTTGATCAACGACGGTAAAATAATGCAGCCTGAGCTGAAACGCAGCCGCATGACTGTGGACGAGCTTATTGAGGAGCTGCGCCTCAAGGACATCACCGACCCCGGCAAGGTGCAATACGCCATGCTGGAGGCAAACGGCTCGCTGTCGGCCATTTTGCGCCCCGAGTATCAGCCCGTAACGGCCGCGCAGATGAACGCCGCCACAGAGCCGTCAAGTATGCCCACCATCATCATCAGCGACGGTAAATGGCTGCGCGGCAATCTTGAAAAGTGCGGCCTGTCGGACGATTATATCGATGGGGAGCTGCGCGCGCGCAACGTTACGCATGTGTCCCAGGTGTTCCTGCTGATGATAGACAGGCAGCACAAATTTTATTTGTACCTGAAAGACGAAAATGACGGGAGTGACTTAAAATGAGGGTAATCGGTATGACGCTCGGCCTGATGGCCTTGATTCTGGCGTTTGGCTTCACGATGGAGCGTGTAATGGACTATAAGCTTAGCGGCGTGGAGGCCGAGGTGCGAGCCGCGGAGCGGCATATAAAAAACGGCGGCTGGGAAGCCGCCGCCGTTTCCGCGAAACGTGCCGAACAAAAATGGGAGCGCGCGCAGAAGATAGGGAGCGTGCTGTTCCACAACCAATCGTTAGACAACATGTCGCACTCACTGCGTCTGCTGGGCGCCGAGCTGGAAAGCCGCGACACACGCGACAGCCTGCGCGCCGCCCGCTACGCCTCCGGGCTGATTGGACTCATGCGCGGCAGCGACAACCTGTCCCTCGGGAACCTGATGTGAGGGCGTTATTATTTGGTATGCTCATGCGTGAAGATATGCTGCGCGCAATAGCACTCGTAGCGCGCGCACATTGAGCAGTAGCGGAATTCGGTGTTGGGCGAATCGGCGTCGGTGACGCCGCAGATCCTGCACTTATGCGTATGGCCGGTGTGCGCCGTGCTTTGCTTGGCGCGGCGCACCTCCTGCCTGAATTTAACGACGTTGCCGTGATGTCTTGTGTCGCGGCGTATAAGGCTGATGAAATGGGCGTGGAAGTATAGGAGGTAGTTGGCCAGCGCTATCAGCGGCGAGAGATAAAACAGCGTGAACCGGCCCGATATCAGGGCTTCGAGTATGGGCCAGCCGATGAACAGCACGGCCGAGGCTATGGCCATCCACTTGATTTTGACAGGTATGATAAAGAACAGCAGGACGCGCATTTCGGGGAACAGCGTCGCCATCGCGAAGAACATCGACAGGTTCAGGAAGGTGGCGTCGGCCAGCGAGCCTGTCAGCATGGCGTACAGCGCCGTGCCTATCATACCTGTTAAATAGAAGATGGTGAATTTAAGGCGTCCCCACTCGCGCTCCAGCGTCGAGCCTATATAGTAGTAAAAATACAGCACGATGACCGTGAGCAGCAGGATGGCGGTCGGCGGCGGGATGAAAATGAACGTAATCAGCCGCCACAGCTCGCCGTTCATTATGGCCTGCCTGTCAAAGGCAAGATAATAAGGAAGCTCCGGCATGAACCCGGACAGCAGTAGCACCATACCCGTACATGCCACTATGAAAAGCATCAGGTTCTTCAAGCCCCAATGCTCGTGCTTA
>Ga0099364_10008904_pt1 | contig 14034 bp, 15 predicted proteins | sample TergutTh196P3_FD_73070 | JGI IMG/M metagenome (GOLD analysis project Ga0099364, IMG submission 73070) | Microcerotermes parvus P3 segment gut microbial communities from Pointe-Noire, Republic of the Congo - Th196 P3 | ecosystem: Host-associated > Arthropoda: Insects > Digestive system > Gut ...
AGGGCAGGAGCGGAGGTTACCTTAAACTCTGCACCCAGCTCGTTTGCAACCACCTGCGCCAGGGTGGTCTTCCCCAGCCCCGGCGGCCCTATCAGGAACAGGTGATCAAGCGACTCACCCCTCTCCCGCGCCGCTTCTATAAATACAGAAAGATTTTCCTTCATCGCCTTCTGACCCAGGAATTCCGATAAAAGACGCGGTCTCAGGGCAGTATCGCCGGTATCCTCTGCCAAAGGTTTTTCAGGATGGAGGATTCCCTTAGTTTCAATTTCTGTATTTTTGCCCTTCGCCAAATTTTACTCCATATCCCTCAGGAATTACTAAGGAAAATTATTGCCTGTTTAAATAGCTGCTTTTCCTTCTCTTCTTTTGATGTATCAGGAGGCAGCTCCATTTCCGCATTGTTAAGAGCTTCCAGAGCCGCCTTCTTATCATAACCCATGCCGGTAAGAGCATCCAATAGATCTGTATATGGAGTTTCGGTTTTCTCGCTGTGAGAAACCAGTTTTCCTTTAAGTGCCAGAATCATTTTCTGTGCAGTCTTTTTTCCCAAACCCGGAATACTTTCCAGGCGGCTCAGGTCTTCGTTCTCGAGCGCCGCTTCCAGCTCCCTCTGCCCAATCCCCCCCAGTATCTTTACAGCCCCCTTGGGACCAATCCCATCGACCTTTAAAAGTTCCAGGAAGGTATTCCGCCTCTCCACCGATGAAAACCCGTAGAGCTTCACCTGATCCTCTCGATGGTAAAGCCAGGTAAATACCTTTCCTTCCTTACCCTTCGCCGGCAGCTCCCCCATATCCATATAGGGAACGGAAATATCCCACTCCACCCCCCCTATCAATAAATAGACCGAGTCCCCCGTCTTCTCCGTTATCATCCCCGAAAGACTATTAAACATGTTTTATTATACTTTATTATTACTTGAAATTTCTATCTCACAACGGTACAAAGGCACAGAGCTCACAGAGAGGAACTTAAGTATTTCCTCCGTGTCCGGTTCTTTGTTATTTATTATTTGCTATTTGATGTGCGGCGCAGATGGCAGCACCCAGGGCGTCCGATGCATGATCAGGTTTGGGGATTTCCTTTAAGCCCAGGATTAGCCTCACCATTTCCTGAACTTGATTCTTGTCAGCACGGGAGACCCCCACCACCCCCTGTTTGATGGCATTGGGGTTGAGTTCCAAGACAGGGATTTCCTTTTTACTGAGGGCGATTAAGAGCACTCCCCTTGCCTCAGCGACAGAAATTGCGCTCGTCACATTCTTGCCAAAAAAGAGGTTTTCCATAGCAGATTCTGTGGGGAGGTATTTTCTGAGTATTTTAGTAAATGAATTAAAAATAAATAAAAGCCGTTCCTCTTTGGGGAGGCCGGCCTTGGTTTCTATGCAGCCATGGGCTATATATTTAACTTTACTGCCAACGCAATCCACCACACCCCAGCCTGTCGAAGCAAGACCGGGGTCAATTCCTATGATGCGCCTGAGTGTTTTTCTTTCTGTCTTAGCGATGACTATTCCGCCTGGAAACCTTCGGGAATATCAATATTGGAATAGACGCTTTGAATGTCATCGTTTTCTTCCAGTCTTTCTATCAGTCTGAGTGCCTTTGCCGTTCCGTCATTGTCCAGGCTGACATCGGCTTCGGCAACCATGCTCACCTCAGCACTCATGGTTTCAAAGTTTTTTTCGGTAAGGGCATTCACCACAGACTCAAAATCCTCAGGGCTTGTAGTCACCTGAATGATTCCCTCGGCAAGGGAGACATCCTCTGCCCCGCCTTCAATCGCCGCTTCCATGACTTCGTCTTCTGTATATTTTTCTCCGTCCAGAATTATGACCCCCTGCCTTTTAAAGAGCCTGGAGACCGAACCAATGGTTGCAAGCTGGGCTCCCGCTTTGGTCAGAATATTCCTCACATCGGCTGCCGCCCGGTTTTTATTGTCAGTGAGCACTTCAATCATCAGGGCAACACCGCCCGGAGCAAAGGCCTCATAAACGAGTTCTTCATATGACATACCTTCAAGTTCACCGGTGCCCTTTTTGATTGCCCTGTCAATATTATCCTTGGGCATATTTGCACCGCGTGCCTTAATCACAGCAGTTCTCAGCCTGGGATTGGTATCAGCATTCCCCCCGCCCATTCTTGCGGCAATGGAAATTTCCTTGATCAGCTTGGTAAATATTTTTCCCCGCTTAGCATCCGCAGCACCCTTGGCATGCTTTATGGTAGCCCATTTACTGTGGCCTGACATAAATTCTCCTTTGATAAATTTCCGAATCCTCTGACTGTGAACCCACTTATAACGAAGTTCTAAGTCAAAGGAAATGGTAAAGAAATTAAATGCAAGATGCCTTCACTGAAAATCAGATCCGGCATCTAAAAACCTGCTTAGAATTTTCCTTTCTGAACTGCTTTTTCGATAGAATCTTTTTGGAGTTTATCGAACCAGGCATAATCAAAGGGGGATTTTGTCCTTACAATAGGTTTAAGCAGGAGTTCCAGTTTATCATTGCAAGGTTCGCAAATATCTCTGTGAGCTTTATGGAAATAATTACGCCCCACAACAGGGGTTTCAATTTTTGCTCTGCACACATCACAGTTAAGGGTCTTCATATCTTGCTCCTTCTAGTTTATGATTTAAATATATTGTTAAATCAATAATATATCATACTAGTTTTTCGGAAAAAAGTCGAGTAGGAAATGGCAAAAAATTCAATTTTTTTCATAAATGGGCAGGAATATAGCCCAAAAAAACCCCTGATTATTGCTGAACTGGGTACTTCCCACGGTTTGGACCCAGTAAAAGCCTCTGAGCTCGTTGACGCCGCTGCCGAATCAGGAGCCAACTGCATCAAATTCCAGATGGTTTTTGCCAATGAAATCCTCCACCCAAATACCGGAATTGTAGAACTCCCCGGGGGGAGTATCCCTCTTTACGACAGATTCAAACAGCTCGAAGCCCCCCTTTCTTTTTATGCAGAAATGAAGGAGAGGGTTGAAAAGAGTGGACTTGTTTTTCTTTGCACCCCCTTCGGTATGAGGAGCGCGAGGGAATTAAAATCCCTGAACCCCGCCTGTATAAAAATCGCCTCCCCGGAACTTAACTATACAAAACTCCTTGAAGAGATTTCGCTTTATGACCTTCCCGTTTTACTCTCTTCCGGGGTGTCACGCCTTGCCGACATCGAAGCCGCCCTGGATATTTTATTAAGCAATTTTACTCCTGAACGAAAAGCAGAAACAAAAAATACTATCTGTCTTTTACATTGTGTAACTTCCTACCCTGCCCCCGAAACCGACTACAATCTCTCTGTCCTGAAAAACCTGAGCAGGATCTTCGGTCTCCCAGCCGGCATCAGCGATCACTCCCTCGATCCGGTTTTGGTTCCTGCCCTCGCCCTCAGCCAGGGAGCCTGCGTCATCGAAAAACACTTCTGTCTTTCAAGGGACGATCCCGGCCTTGATGATCCCATTGCCCTCCCGCCAAAGGATTTTGAAAAGATGTGCTCTGCTGTCAGAAAATTTGAATCTTATGATGAAGAAAAAATTATCGGCGAACTCTCCGGCGAATACGGAAAAGACCTTATTGAAAAAATTCTTGGAGACGGCATAAAACGACTCGCCCCCTCAGAGGAAAATAATTATTCCCGCACCAACCGTTCAGTCCACGCCCTCAGGGAAATTAAGGAAGGTGAGACCATCACAGCCGAAATGATCGCCTCCCTTCGCACCGAAAAAATTCTACGTCCCGGCCTCCCCCCCTCTTTTGAAAAGCTCCTCCCCGGCCTCCGTGCCAGGCAAGACATCCCCAATGGCGAAGGCATCCGCTGGGAAGACCTCTTTTAATCAAATAACAAATAACAAGTAATAAATAATAAATATTAAAGAATAAATACTAAATAAAGAGAAATATTTGTTATTTATTATTTATTCTTTAAAAGAAGTTCCAGCCCATCCAAAAACTGCTTATCGTAGTCCATGTTTTTTACCTGATTCTTATAGAAACCAATTATCCCCCCAGGTTCTATTGCAAAGGACACATCTCTGTAAAACTCTTCATCGTTTACATTGGATAGGACATAGTTTATCAGGGTGCAGGTCAGGGTAAACTGCTGAGATTCACTTACCCCCATACTAGCGAGAGCCTTCATTATCTTGGGCTTAAGTTCCATATGTTTAGGTCTGGATGGAACAGTTTCCAGAAATATGGCGGCACTGTGCCGTATCTGTAAGAGTTCCCTTCTGAGGCTGGAAAGTATATCCAGGAGGTAGCTTTTTGCATCAGGGTAAAAATAGAATTCCCTTTCACCAATATTTTCACATACATACTCACATATCATGGAATAGATATCTGATTTCCCTTTTACATTTCTATACAGTGTAGACATTGACAAATTCATTACTCTGGCTAATGCCCTTACACTGAATTTATTTACGCCTTTTTCATTTAAAAGTTCAATGGATGTACATAAAATTTTTTTATCTATTTCTGCCATATAACCTCCAAACGCTCACGACGATACAGAGCTCACAGAGAAGAAAAATAGCTATATAATTCCCCTCCGTGCCCGCTGCTCCGCTGTGTCCGCTGTGAGAAAAATTTGCAGGTTATCATTCGAGTAATTCGTTGATCAATTAGGCCTTTTCTGACATAATGCCTCCATAGGGAATAATATGGGAAATTTAATAGAACCCCGGGTTTTGAAAGGCTTTAGGGATTTTTTGCCGCCTGATGAAATTATGCGGCGGGATCTAATCGAGAAAATTGAAAGATCGTTCCGCTCTTACGGCTTTGTGCCGATTGATACTCCTGCTTTGGAGTATGCTGAAATCCTCCTGGGCAAGGGGGGCGGAGAAACCGACAAGCAGGTCTTCCGTTTTACAGACCATGGAAAGAGGGATGTTGCCCTTAGGTACGATCTTACAGTACCCCTGGCACGCTTCCTTGCAGAACACCATTCGAGACTGAGTTTCCCCTTTAAACGTTACCATATCGGGAAGGCATGGCGGGGGGAGAATCCGCAGAGGGGGCGGTACAGGGAATTCTTTCAATGTGATTTTGATATAATTGGGAGTGATTCAGCTGCAAGCGATTTCGAGATTCTCCACATGATGCAGAGCACCCTCTCATCCCTCAATTGCGGCGGTATAGAGATACGCATGAACCATCGGGGGATTTTTAATGATTTTTTATCCAAACTGAGTTTAACCAATAAATCCGTAGAGATACTAAGAACTGTAGATAAACTTGCAAAAATAGGCAGGGAAAAATGCCTGGAACTCCTTTCTGAAATTACAGAGGAGGGAGAAAAGATAATCAACTTTATCGAAATTAAGGGCAGCTTTGATGAAACCCTAAAGCAGATGACAGAACTCGCCGGTGTTTCCCCTCATTCAGAGCGGCTCACTTTAATATATAACTATCTTGGGGATGCAGGTCTGGGCATTTCCGGCGGTGAGGCTGGAGTTAGTTTTATTCTGGATCCTTCAATCACCAGGGGACTGGATTATTATACGGGTATTGTCTTTGAAACTTTACTATCTGAACTGCCCTCCATTGGCTCGATATGTTCGGGGGGAAGGTACGATAACCTTGTCAGTCTTTATTCGAAAGAGGAACTTAAGGGGATAGGCGCCAGCATTGGTATAGACAGGCTGATTGCCGGGATGGAGGCTCTGGGAAAACTCCGAAAAAAGGAAAGCTATGCAAAACTGGCAATTGCCTGCCTTGGCGAAAAGAAGGCCGGCCTTTACCAGAAGCTTGCCGGTCTTTTCCGTGCTGGGGGCATTGACTGTGAGGTATTTCTGGAAGCGGATAAACCCGTAAAACAGTATCAGCTTGCGGAAAAGAAGGGCATAAGGTGGCTTATTCTGGATGAAGATGAGGCTGCCGTATCTGGTTATACGCAAGATTTATCAAAGGTACTGTTGAGTCTAAGGGATCTTCCAAAGAGGGAAACCAAAGCAGGTTTATCGACAGACGAAATAAAAAAAATCATTATGAAAGACGGCTGGACTTAATTATATGGACAATATATTAACAGACTGGGAAAAACTAAGATCATTCTGCCAGAAACTTCTGCAATGCGAGGAGATGCCGGAGGACGAGGCTTTTATTGCCTCTGACTGCCTTGTTCAGGCGGATTTATGCGGAGTGGAGTCCCATGGGGTTTCAAGGACGGGGATCTATTTAAAAAGACTGGAAGAAAAGGCTGTTAACCCTGTTTGTTCATTGAAAATTGAAAGTGAATACCCTGCTTCCATGGCGCTTAACGGCTGTAATTCCATGGGAATGGTTACAGGGAAAAGAGCGATGGAGTTTGCAATTAAAAAGGCAAAGGAAGCGGGCTCCTCCTTTATTACTGTCAAGAATTCCAATCATTATGGGATGGCTTATTACTATGTAAAAATGGCGGCTGACGAAAATCTAATCGGGATTACAGGTACCAATGCACCGCCCAATATAGCGCCCTGGGGGAGTTCTGTCCCGTACCTCGGTACCAATCCCATTGCCATTTCTGCTCCCACAGAGGGTGATCCAATAATTCTGGACATGGCTCCGAGCGTGGTTGCCATGGGAAGGGTTATAATGGCAGCGAGGCTGGGGCAGGATATCCCCGAAGGATGGGCGATCACAAAGGAAGGAGAACCCACTACAGATCCCAATCTTGCTGTAAATGGCTCGGTACTGCCCATAGGAGGCCCCAAAGGCTACGGAATAAGCCTTTTTATAGATATACTCTCAGGGATTTTAAGCGGAGCAGATTATGGCCCTCACTTGGGAAACATGTGGAATGATTTTTCACGGCCGCAGAATGTGGGGCATTTTTTCTCCTGCATAGACATCTCAAAATTTGTTTCGCTTGATGTATTCAAAAAAAGACTGGGAGAGATGCGTTCAGAAATAAAAGCCCTTCCCAGAAATGAGGGAGTAGGCGAAATTTTTATGCCGGGCGAGATAGAACTAAACAGGGTTAGGGAAAGAAAACTCAAAGGCATCCCCCTCCCCCCTGTAGTCCACACCGAGTTAAAAGATCTCTCACTAAAGTACAATATCCCTTTTACTATTTGATATTTATTATTTATTATTTGGAGAAAACATGCGTTTATTTGACTGCACTCTGCGGGACGGAGCCAATGTTGTGGGCAATGGCTTTTCATCTGATCTTACTGTAATGATGCTGGAGGGGCTTCTTGCCAATGGCATCAGTCTCATTGAATACGGTAATGCCTATGGAATTGGTGCATATGACGGAGACGGGAAAACTGCTCCATTAACAGACTTTGAATACCTGGAACTTGCACAGCCCTATTTACACAGGGGAGAAATCGGGATGTTTATAGGGGCAAAGAATGCCACGGAAGCCAATATTGCCCTGGCTGCTGAAAAGGGGATGAAATTTCTCAGGTTAGGCGAAAATGCAGGAGATGCGCATAACGCACAAAACGGGATAAGCCTAATGAGGAAGTACAATATTTTCCCCAGGTATTCCCTGATGAAGGCATATATCATTTCCCCTGAGGATCTTGCAGAGGAATGCAGGATGCTGGAAGACTGGGGAGTGGGTGCTGTTTCCATAATGGATTCCGCCGGGACCATGACTCCCGCCAGTGCTGCAGAATACACAGGGGCTTTGGTTAAGGCTCTGAAGATCCCTGTCAGCTTTCATGGGCATAATAACCTAGGGCTTTCTTTGGCAAATGCCATTGCAGCCTGGGAGAACGGAGCCGAGGAACTGGACTCAGGTTTATTGGGCATGGCAAGGAGCGCGGGGAACCTTTCCACAGAGATGGCTGCGGCTTTTTTCCAAAGGGAAGGAAAGCTCATGGAAATAGATTTATTGGGGCTTCTAAACTTTATTGATACAGATCTTGCACCTGCCATGGAAAAACATAATTACAGGGCTCAGGTTTCTCCCCTGGATATAATCCTGGGCGCTTCGGGCTGTCATTCCAATTTTCTGGAACTATTTACGGAAACTGCAAAAAAGTTTGATGTTAGCCTTTATAAACTTATCCTGGAAGTTTCAAAATATAATCAGAAAAACCCTTCCATAACTCTGATTGAAGAAATCGCAAAAAAAATATAGACTGCATGTAAACCACAAATGAAATTTTTTTGGAGGAAAAATGAACAAGAAAAAAATGCTTAGAAGAATATCAGAGGCAGTTCTGGGATTATTTTTCGTAATTATCCTGGCTGTATGTGCTGCAGCTCCGGAAGTGCAGAATGCGGCTGCTCCCCTTCCCCCCTCAGGCACAGTACAGGCTACCCGCGCAATAACCCTCACTGTCAATGAGATTGACAGGTTTGGGAATATCACGCTTAACGTGCCTGCAGCCGGTGTAATGTCCGCCGGTTTTGCTTTGGGTGATATGGTAAGACTGGAATTGGGCAGCTTTAACGGCATAGTCCCCATTGTCAGCACCTACTCAGAAGTGGATCACGGCTATCCCCTGGTTCGCTTTCATGCCACAGCCAATGTTACCATGGTTGCTGTTAATATGGGAAACTTTTCCGAACTCTATTCCATTGAAGCTGGAATGTATGCAAGGATCTCACTTGTTGAAAGGGGCGGTTATCTTGCGGAACTGGAAATCAGGACTCTTGAAAGAAGTTATGTAAGGGAAGATTATCCCAGTGATGTTATTTTTGCCAATTTCAGGGAGGCAAGACTTGGCGGTATCGGGGCGAATGTCATTTACAGAAGTACCCATCCAGCTTTAAATGCAGGTGAAATGGCTTCAAGGTCTCCCTATTCACAGAGGCTTGCTGAGGCTGCGGGGATTGCGACAGTTATTAACCTCGCTGATCATCCCCATGAACTCTCAGAAAGGGCAGCGAATGTACCCTGGTATCAGGGTTTTATTAACCGCGGAAGCATCATCGCCCTGGGGATGGGGATAGATTACCGCAATCCGGACTTTGCAGGTCAGTTAAAAACCGGAATTGAGTTCATGCTGGAAAACAGACCTCCCTTCCTCATTCACTGCAATGAGGGCAAGGACAGGGCTGGTGTTACTGTTGCACTCTTTGGTGCACTGATGGGAGCCACTCCCGATGAAATTATCAATGACTATATGCTTAGTTATATTAATTTTTACTGGGTAAACCCGGGTGAAGAACGCTATGACCTGATTGCAGGGATCATGCGGGGTATTCTCACCGATTTCAACGGCGGAACCATGCCGGGACCGGGACAGACCACTGCCGCAGCAGAGAGATACCTCAGCCAGGTGGTAGAGCTGAGCACAGCACAGATCAATGCCCTTAAGCAGCTTCTTTCAGGGAATTAAATTTGGTAATAAAGTACTATCATTTTTTTTGATGGTATGATATTATAGGGTCTATATGAAATAATCGGGGAAAACCTGATTGTGATAAAAATTATTTGGAGGAGAAAATGAGAAACACAAAAGTATGGAAACCCGGTTCTGTTCTTCTGATCGCTGGATTATTAACACTGGTTTTCTTTGCAGCATGTGCAAGCGGTCCGTCTGGACCTGGCTGGGAACCGGCACCTAATTTGTCAGCAAGGGCAATTACCGGAACCATAAACGATATCGACGGCGGAAATCCCAGATTTAACGTTGTCGCTGCCGGTGTTACTTCTGCCGGTTTCAGACCTGGTGATACAGTAAAACTGGAAGTTGGAACTTTTGATAACGATGTTCAAATTTATTCAAGTGTTTCAGCCATTCCCCAGGGATCTGCAGGTGTAGTATTCAATGATCAAAACGAAGTACGCTTTGCCATTAACGGCGGCAACTTCGCACAGACCTACGGTGTTGAACTGAACGCCTATGCGAGAATTACCCTTGTAAGATAAGCAGGGTAATTTGAAAGAAGGGTTAGCCGATTTTCGGTTAGCCCTTTTTTTTGCATATTTGGAAAACTCATCTCGCCAAGACGCCAAAACGCCAAGATTTTTGAAGCTAAAATTCTTGCTTGGCGTTCTTAGCGGCTTTGCGTTTTTGCGTGAGAAATTTACCGGAGTTACCGGTTGTATAAAAAGGTCTTGCCTTCCATTTCGTCCCAGACAGCATTGCACTCTTCTATGGTTTGATCGTCCAGGGCAGTTTTGCTGAAAATTTCGATGTTTTGCTTTAGCTGTTCGATTTTGCTGACACCGCTTAAAACTGTGTTAACACCGGGGCGGTAGCTGCACCAGGTAAGTGCCAGATCCAGGAGGGGAATGCCTTTTTTATCGGCTATTGCCTGGAGCTTTTCTACGCCGTCCAGGTACTTGTCCGTCCAGTATCTGTCGTAGTAGAGCTTTTTATTTGCAAAGCGGGTATTCTCAAGGAGTTCCCTGGTTTTATATTTACCGCTTAAAAGCCCTGCTGCAATAGGATTATACACAGCCAGGGTCATATTGTAATTTTTAAGGCAGGGGATTAGTTCCCTTTCGATATCCCTGATAAGAAGGTTATAAACATTCTGGGAGATAATTGGTTTTACATAGCCCTTTCTTTCACAGATGCCGGCAATGTCTGCAACCTGCCAGGCGGCATAATTACTTACACCAAAGTAAAGGATCTTGCCGGAACGGATAAGCATATTCATGGTGTCCAGGGTTTCTTCGATCTCTGTTTCATAATCCGGGGCGTGGAGGTACATTAAATCGATATAGTCGGTGCCCAGCCTCTTTAATGAAGCCTCTGTACAGTTAATCAAATGCCTGCGGTTTAAGCCGGTGTCATTCATGTCTTCACCGGATTTGTGAAAGATCTTTGTGGCAAGGATGATCTTGTTTCTCCTTCCCTTTAGTCCTTTGCCGACAATTTTTTCCCCTTCCCCGTCTGCATAGGTGGAGGCAGTGTCCCAGAAATTTACACCCTGTGAAAATGCATAATCCATCATTGCGAGGGAGTCGCTCTCACTGGTCTGATCACCGAACATCATGGTCCCCAGAGACATCCTGGAAACCTTAATGCTGGTTCTGCTTAAATTAACATATTGCATAGCTTTCTCCTTATATAGGGCCCAACTTACCAAAAATCAGGCAGTAAAAAAACATGAATCAGAGCCGGCGTGGAAAATATATAGGTATAGGCAGTTGTATCAAGTCCAAGGGCTGCAATATACATGGCAGCATAGGTATAACGCGGCTGCTCTGCGATGCCTGTTTTATTTGCCACATCGGCATTAATCTGTGTATTTATGTTTGCGTCAAGCGAAAGAGCCGGGGTATTGATAAAATACCTGTTTGGAAGCGGGTTAAATGTATTATTGCCAGTTGAACGCAAGAGGGTATATGTATTTCCCCCTATGCTCATGGTGGGTTCATTTTCATGTGAAAAATCAAAAATTAAAGTATCACCAAAAACAGAACTGGATAAGACACTGTCAATATTTGCTCCATCCAGTTCCAGAAACCAAAAACCCCTTTGCAAAAATATATTGTCCAGGTTCGTATTTCCAAATGTAGTACTGCCGATTAAATTACGTACAGCATTATAATCAGAAAGGAGAGCCGGATTAATTGCACTAAACCTGTCAACTGTTGTCGGGTTTTCTACCAGATCATGCACATATATGCGGTAGTAAATTATATAGTTCAGAAATCCTGAATTGGAAAAATTATTTCTGTTATCTATCGAAACTATTGCACGGCTGTTAAATTCCTGGGTGATATCTGCCTGTGGTACAGGATATAAAAAAGAAAAATCATCCAGCCCGCAGGAAAAAAGGGTAACAGCAAGTGACAGTAACAGTGCAAAAATCATCAGTTGGTAAGCGCAATTATTCTGCTCTGTGCAAGGTTTGCCCATTGTGTATCATTCGGCCACCTCCCCAGAAGGCTCCTGTATGCCGTAAGGGCGGCATTGTAATCACCCCTGGATTCTTCCAGACGCCCGATATTGAACTGCGCTCTGGCGGCTGATGTAAAATTATTTTCCAAAAGAATAACACTGTTAAAATGTTCTATGGCTGCGGCAATATTGCCCTGCTCTTCTGCTGCCACTGCTGCATTGTATATGGAGATGGGTTCAAAGTATGTCCCCCTGGATCCCCTTGCTGCCTGTAACCATGATCTTTCAGCTTCACTCCAGTTTTCCATAAAAAAGTAAATATCAGCCGCCAGGCTGTGCGCCCTTGCCGATGCAAAACCAAAAGCACTTCTCTGGAAATCATTAACTTCATCGAGAAGTTCCAGAACCAAAGAATACCTGTCCCAGCTTACATCCTGGTTATAGATCATTGCATCAAATTCCATCAGTTCAAAAAAATGGTCCTCATAGCCGTCAATCTTTGAAAGCTGACTCTCCTGCATATTATTCCTGACAGTAAATATAACAACAGAAGCAATTAAACCTGTAATTGCAGCAATTAAAACAATAAAAATTATTTTCCTGTATTTTTGAATCAATTCGAGTATTTTTTCTGCAGCACCCTGCTCTGTTTTTTTTGTCTTGTCTTTAGCCATTATTATGTAAATTCCTCCTTGGAATTATTATATTTAGATCGCGGATTAGCCTGGATAAATATGTCCTTTGCAAATTCATTGCTTTTGCAGCTTCTGTCTGATTGCCCGAGTTCTCATCCAATACCTGCTTAATAAAGCGGGCACGGAATGTGTTTTCTGCCGTTTTTAAATCCCTGGTACCGTCTTCAATCAATATACCTGAAGATGAGGTTTTTAAAAAAAGATCATCAGCCTCTATTTTATTTCCCTTAGCAATAATGCAGGCTCTTTCTATACAGTTTTCAAGTTCCCTTACATTTCCCGGCCAGCCGTAGGAAAGCATCGTTTCAATGGCAGCATGAGTAAAACCGTCAATTTTATATTGATTTTTTTTGATGAACTTTTCAAGAAAGAGTTCTGCCAGGGGAAGAATATCCTCCGGCCTCTGTCTTAAAGGCGGAATTATCAACGGAAGTACATTAAGCCTGTAATAGAGGTCGCTTCTGAAAGCGCCGTCTGCTACCTGCCTTTCTATATCCCTGTTAGTCGCTGCCAGAATTCTTACATCAACCTTTATTGTGCTGTCAGAGCCTACTTTCTCAAAACTTTTTTCCTGTATGACACGGAGGAGTTTTGCCTGAAGACCCAGGGGGAGTTCTCCTATTTCATCGAGGAAAATAGTCCCTCCGTCTGCAAGTTCAAAGCGCCCCATTCTGGAACTCACAGCGCTTGTAAAAGCTCCCTTTACATGACCGAATAGTTCGCTCTCCAATAATCCTTCCGGTATTGCCGCACAGTTCACCTTTACAAAGGCCTTATCCCGGCGGGGGCTGAGTAGGTGTATTCTCTCTGCAAAGATTTCCTTCCCTGCCCCGCTTTCGCCCAATATTAAAACAGAAGAATCTGTTCTTGCAACACGATCCACTATTTCAAGTTTTTCAAGTATTGCGGGGCTCTTTGCAATAATCTTGTGGTTATCAAGATCAGAGGCGATCTGTTCCTGCAGCTGTTCTATTTTTCCCCTCGCCTGTTCCATGCTCTTTGCGTTTACTATTGCAATTCCCGCCTGGGTGGCAAAAATCTCCAGCCAGTCCAGATCGTCCTGGGTGAATTTTTTGTCATCCTTTTTGTTAATTATTTCAATTACCCCTACACACTCATCTTTTACCCTCATGGGTACTGCAAGTATGTCTTTTGAAGGATAGTTTATTGCCTTTGCAATATCCTTCCTGTGGCGTTTGTCGTTTTCCGCATCTTCTACAATGATGGAACGGTTGTGAAGCGCAACCCAGCCGGCTATGCCGTCGCCGACTTTCACGGTGAACTGCTTAAGTGCAGAACCTGCACCGCCTACAGACACCTCAAAATTAAGGGTATCGGATTCCTTGTCCAGAAGAAGAAGGCTGGATGCTTCACCTTCGCATAACAGGGTTGCGGACTCAAGGATGCGGGTTAAAAGTGAATTCAGATCGTAATAATTTGTATTAATGAGAGCGTTAGTCTCAATAAGGGTATTGAATTTATTCCGATCTATTTTTGACAACATATTTAATTGCCGGCATCCTGATCCTTGGATTTTAATAAATCACCCAATGTATTGCCCATGGCAGAACCCAGGGTA
>Ga0099364_10008905_pt1 | contig 14034 bp, 12 predicted proteins | sample TergutTh196P3_FD_73070 | JGI IMG/M metagenome (GOLD analysis project Ga0099364, IMG submission 73070) | Microcerotermes parvus P3 segment gut microbial communities from Pointe-Noire, Republic of the Congo - Th196 P3 | ecosystem: Host-associated > Arthropoda: Insects > Digestive system > Gut ...
TTGAAATGTGGGCGAATATCTCAATTAAAAACAATAAATTATTTTTTCGCCTTTATTCAATTATATTCGCGGAAACGAATTAAGTTGACTGAATAGTTTGTCTTATTTAAACAGAATAGATTTGGATGTAATCCCGGTAACCCAGCCGCCCCCGCAGTAATTAAGAATAGTATAATATCACCTCTTCAATTATAACACAATTTTTTCTGTTTAACAAGTGACGGATATGTAGAAAATTTGGAGTTTTTTGCGCGATTTTTTGACAAAGCACTTTGTATGTTGTATAATCAGACGTATATCACCACTCACAGAGTGCGTAAAAGAAAATATATAAAAAAAGTAAAGCCCACACAGAGAGTATAGGCTTGTTATTCATGTTCGTTTTTCGTCTGATTCCAAATTCAACGCATTTGCAACGCTTAACACCATATTATGAGGGGGTAAAAATCGTGACAGCGTGACAGCGTGACGGTTATTGCTCTCGCTTCAAACCCGGTGTTCAATTGATGTTTGGTGAAAATGCACAAAAATATAGCTTGAATTGCCCGAAAATTTTGTAGTTTTGTTGGGTGTTTTTTTGGCTGAGTTCTGTCCTCTTATAGTAGAAGCAAATTTTTTTCTTCAGAAGGGGGTACTTCCACACGATTTCTGTCCTCTTACAGTAGGAGCAATTCTTTTACAGGCCCCCCGATTTCACCCGACTTCTAATCTTTCTATATGAGGGGTAAACCAAATAACCCGCTGCACACGGTAATGGTGCATCGCCCGGGCGAATCGGGAGGCGATTAAGAAAGTATCCCGACACAAAAGGCGTAGGTGTCTAACAGGACACGGCTACGGGGCAACGTACCATAGCAATCATCGAATCGTGACAGGTGACGGAGTGACGACGATTTCACGCTGAACTCAATGTTGCAAATGCAACGAAACTTGGCACTGTGCAACGAAAAAGTATGTTAAAATGCAAATGTATGGAGTAATGCCCACCACACAAACTTTCAAAACGGCGTACACGCGTACCGATTCAGTGTTCAACGGAGTTTAGGGGCGCACTGCCCGCCGCCCAACTGCGTTCGTGGCACGGCATGGACGGCAGTATGTGACGAATCAATTCCGCACTGTGACTGCGTTGGTACGCTTGTACTCCGTAAAATCAAATCAATTTCAAAATGAGGTTAACTAATGACGAACAATCAAGAATTATTAAAAGAAGAAATCATTGAAATCCCCGAAGACTGCGAAACTTTCCCTGCATGGGTCATGTTCAGCGAAAAGGGCAAACCAACCGTCAACGAGGTCGAGTTCTGCAAGATGTTCTTACAAGACCGCCAACTCAAATGTATTGGCGGACGATTCCGTGACTTGTCGGGTGGGGTTAGCGATGACGTAATCAAGTACGAAATCGCTACCATTATAATGGAGCATATCGGTGAGGGAGTTTACAGCAAAGTCAAGAACGTGTTCGGAACTTTGAAACTCTGCTGTTACAGCGAACCGCCCGAAGTCCGTGAAGATGAGATTCATCTGCTCAATGGTGTGCTGAAAGTCAATGGCGATTTCTCGGAAGAGCGGCAGTTTTGCACCAACCGACTCAACGTCGAGTACAATCCTACTGCCCCTCAACCCGAAAAGTTCCTGCGTTTCCTGTCGGATTTGTTGGAGTACGACGACGCGAAGACTTTGCAGGAGTATCTCGGCTATCTGCTCATTCCCTCGACACGAGGTCAAGCCATGCTCTCGATTATCGGAAACGGCGGCGAGGGCAAGAGCGTACTCGGTACTATTGTAAAGGAGATGTTCGGTGCGAGTATGGTCGAGGGGAGTTTCCGGCGAATCGAGACCGACAAATTTTTCCGTGCTAACCTCAAAGGCAAGCTTGTCTTTGTAGATGATGACCTACAACTCGCAGCCCTGCCGTCAACCGGGTACATTAAGTCACTCATCACCGTGCAAATTCCCACCGACATCGAGTACAAGGGGCGGTAGTCCTACTCCGAAAAGTTGTACGCACGATTCCTGTGTTTTGGTAACGGCACGGTCAAGAGCCTGCGGGATAAGTCTTACGGGTTCAGTCGGCGAATGATTATTCTTTCGGCTAAGCCTGTGTCGCTTGAGCGTGTGACTAACGGCATAAAGTATAGCATAATTTGAGACGAGGGTTAAGTTTTTTGAATTTTTTGCTAAAAACTTTCGTCTCCCGGACTTGCATTACAAATAGAAAACCGGAGCGAATCAACATTCGTGATTCGCTCCGGTTCAGCTTGTTTATCCCAACAGACTCGTCATTTTTGCGAGGTACTTCAGAATTTCTAATGCGTCCCCGATTGCGGGGCGTTCTTTGCTAACGATTAGTGCCGCCTCCCACGCAGGACTGCCTTTTCCGCCATCGCTGATGGTGGAACTCATTCCCGCAAGGAACTTTAGAATTTCAAGAACGTCGCCGATTCCGATTGTGCCACTTCCGTCAACGTCACCAGGAATGAAACCTACCGTTCCCTGCGGCACGACTTGAATAGAAAAGCTGTGCACCTCTAAAGGACGGCTGTTGTAATGAACGCTGACAGTGTGTTCGCCTACCTCATTCATAGCGTTAGCAGGAAGCGATACCGTTAAATCGCTTTGAGGAATTACCGTCAAGCCGCCGCTTGAATCATGGACAAACATCGCAATCCCTTCGATTTTCAGTTCACCTCCTAAGGTAAAGACCTTTTGACTTGGTTCAACCAGAATAGTCGCTTCTACAGTATTGGAAACCACCGTAATAGGGAAACTTGCAGTCGCTCTTCCAACACGAATAGTCACAGTGGTCTCGCCCGGTTTGCTGAAATCGTAGATAACTCCGGTGACTTGGTCTGAAGAGGCTGATTTACGTGTTCCACCCGTTGCCGGAGTTAAGAACATCTCTATCCCGCTACTTGAAACATCGAATACACTCCCTATTTCGTAGGTTAAGTCGTTAGGAACTTCTATGGTTAGCTCTTCGAGCGGTTCGGGTTTAGGGGTAGGAATTCCTGCTTGTGTAAATGTTAAAATTCCGTCTGAGGGTGTATAATGTTAAGGAGAGCCAAAACGGTTTCTCCAAAAACACATAGGCAATTTGGCACAAAACAGCGTTACCAAAGGCTTATGAGCTATACACCGCCGGGGCAAATATGTGGTCACGTTGCTATGTTCCATTCTTGCGAATGAAATTACATCGGCAATTTTGATTTGTCCCTCAAACAAAGGGGCAATTTTTATTGCCAAAAAACAAACAGGAGGTATTATTTTGCAAAGTACAAATAAGGGGTTCAATCACAGAACTCAACAGCCAAGTGAGAGTAATGTTCAGAGGTTTAGTCAGACTCTCGGCGGCACAACTTACACGGTGTCGGTTTATTTTAATCCGCACAGTAAGGAGAAATTCGAGGATAAAATTCTTCGTATGCTGAGAAGCGAGGAGGTTAATATTGCTTGAATTAAACGCTGAAAATAATCCGAATTGCCGGAAAGAGGAAGTAATGTTAAATCAAAAAAGTGTAATTCTGTACGAACGGTTGAGCCGCGATGACGGCGAGGATAGCGTGTCTAATTCTATTCTGAATCAACGTCAATTATTGGAGGATTTCGCCGAGAAAAACGGGTTTAAACCCTATCGTCATATTCAAGATGACGGCTTTTCAGGAACGGGTTGGAATCGCCCCGGTTGGCAGCAAGTAATGGCAGAAATTGAATCGGGAAATGTGCAAACTTTAATTGTCAAGAATCTTGACAGAATGGGGCGGGATTATCTGCGTGTGGGTTTATTATTAGAACAATTCGAGCAGAATAAAGTCCGCTTTATTGCAGTCAATGACGGCATTGACACAGCAAAACCGCAAGATGATTTCACGCCTTTTCGTGCGATTTTTGCTGAGTGGTATGCAAAAGACGCGAGTAAGAAAATTCGTGCGGTTTTTAAGGCGAGAACCGAGGCAGGGTATCACTGCACAGGCTCGATTCCTTACGGTTATTTGCACGACCCAGAAAACCGCCAAAACTGGCTTGTAGACGAGGAAGCGGCACAAGTTATACGGCGAATATTTCAACTTGTAATTGAGGGAAATGGCGTCTATCAAATCGCAAAAATTCTCGAACAAGACAAGATTTTAATACCGACCGCACACTACGAAGCGAGCGGAATTATTGAGTCTGTGCGGAAGAAAACGTCTAATCTTTATCACTGGAGCGGAGGTGTTGTGGCGCGGATAATTGAACGCCGTGAGTATATGGGAATTAAGATTTTGCGGAAGACTTACTCCGAAAATTATAAGCTTAAAAAGCGCAGGGAAACTGCAAAAGATGAGCAGATTATTTTTGAGGGTGCAATTCCGCAAATCGTTGACGAGGAAACGTGGGAATTGGCACAACAATTGCGTAAAACCGTTCGCCGACCCGCTAAAAATGGTGAGCCGCCTTATCGCCTAACAGGTCTGATGTTTTGCGAAACGTGCGGTGCGAAAATGACACATGAGCGGTCTATGAATTATAAAAGTGGTAAAGCAAAAAATAGCTATATTTGCTCAAATTATCGCCAACGCACACAGGCTTGCAGTATTCATAATATTCACGTTCCTTCGCTTGAAAAATTGCTCTTGAAAACGATTAGGAATATCAGCTATTATGCGCGGACATATGAAGCGGAGTTTATCGCAAAAGTACAGGAAATATCGGCGGTTAGGCAAGAATCGGCGATTAAAGAAAGCAAGAAATTATTATCGGGGAATAAGCGGCGTTTTGATGAACTTGACATTCTTATTAAGAAACTTTATGAGAGTTTTGCGAATGGCAAAATCCCCGAAAAATATTTTGAGAAACTTCTCAAAGATTATGACACTGAGCAAGTTTCTCTTGAATCGAAAATAGCCGAATTGCAATCAGATGTTGACGAGTGGAACACTAATGTTGAACGCAGTGATAAATTTCTTGAACTTGCTAAGAAGTATACAGAATTCGATGAACTTTCCAACAAAATGGTTAATGAGTTTGTTGAGAAAATTGTGGTTCATGAAGCTTTGAAAGTGGACGGTAAGCGCGAACAGCAAATCGACATTTACCTTAATTTTATTGGGAATTTTGATGCGCCGATTATGGACGTTCCGTTGACCGCGAGAGAGGTTGAAGACCTTGAAAAAGCAGAGCAATTACGGCTTGAAAAAATAGAAATAAACAAGGCAAAACAGCGCGAGAAAAATCTTAAATATCGGGCTACAATGACTGCCGAGAAAAAGGCGGAGTATGCGGCGAATAAGAAAGCAAAGTATATTGATAAGCGGACTTCGGATAGACCGTATAAGCCGAATAAACGGACAACAAATGCGTAGTTGAATTGTTGGAATGAGCCGCCTGCGTGGGGACGTGGGCGGTTTATCGTGTAGTGGTCAAATGGATTTTGGTGTTGAATGACAAGTCGGGTTTACAAGCATCTTGATTTCATTATTACATACCTTAAGTTGTTCGAGTAAATAGTCTGTGATATTATTGCTGTCTTTTTTTTGAAAAAATACACCGTATTTACTCAAAGACGTAAACGCACCACTTCGCGATGTTAATTTTTGTGCTGGTATATCCAACGTTTCATAGCGAGTATTAGATATGTTACTAAAAGCAACTCTAAACGTGCAGCACCCTTCAGATTCCCCGTATGTAGCAACGCATAAAAGAATTTGTGGTAATAAAATTTTAAAAGTATTGTCATTGCATATGCAATTATCAACGATAAAATATCCCGTTCCTGTTATATCATATTTGCCATAATTAGGAATATGTATAACGCGACTTGTAATACCATTTATTTTACGAATTTCATTAACTTTAGATTTTATATGTGCGTAAATATCCCTCTTAGTTGAATTTTTCGATTTATATAATTGCTCGATTTCATATCTTATTTCATCTGACAAAAAGCCTTTTGTAGCAGCTTCCGCTGCTGCTTTATCTATCACTTGATATATTAAATCTAAATTCCACATACTAAAACCTCACAAATATTTTTTTATACATAAGACGGTTCGCCGTCTTAAATTTATTTACGAAAGGAATTCACCATCATGAGAAAAACAACCACCCAAAAACGCCTCAGCGTTGAGGAACAAATCCGGCAACTCGAAAACGAGCGCAAACAGCTTATCCAAAAGGAAAAAGACGAGGAACGCAAAGCCCGAACTAAGAGGCTTATTGAGCGAGGAGCAATCGCAGAAAGTCTGATTGCAAATGCCGACACCCTCACGAATGAGCAATTCAAAGCCGTGCTTGCAAAAGCCTTGAATGTCGTTCCCGACAAGACCGAACCCGCCGAAGCGGAAAGTGTTTCGGGTAGCCTAAATCCGTTGACGGAGTAAACGGCGCACTTATGTACCACAAGCTGAAGCTATATGGTACGTGCGGTCTGCCGACGGCGTTTTGTGCCTGTCGGCACAAAAGAACGGGGCGGGGAGAGTATACACTTTTCCCGCTTATATTTTTGAGAAAGTGAGGTTTTAGCGTGGCGATATTTCATCTGTCAATCAAGATTATCAGTCGAGGGAAGGGAAAGTCGGCAGTTGCGGCGGCGGCTTATCGTGCGGCTGAAAAAATCACAAATGAATACAACGGAATCACGAGTGATTATACAAAGAAAAGCGGTGTTATTCACACTGAAATTATGTTGCCGTAACACGCATCGAAGTCGTTTTCCGACCGCTCAGTTTTGTGGAATTCGGTTGAGGAAATCGAGAAGTCAAAGAACGCACAACTTGCTCGTGAAATCGAATTAGCGTTACCGAAAGAGCTGTCAAACGAGTGTAATATTCAGCTTGTCCAAGAGTATGTTAAGCAGAATTTTACAAGTCAAGGAATGTGTGCGGATTTTGCAATTCACGATAAAAATGGCGGCAATCCTCACGTCCATATTATGCTAACAATGCGCCCGTTAAATGAGGACGGGACGTGGGGTTCAAAGCAGAGAAAAGTTTATCATTTTGACGAGAACGGTAATAAGATTTATGACCCGAAAAAACGACAATATAAATGCACCAAGGAGCAGACCACCGACTGGAATAATCTTGCTAATGCCGAGGAGTGGCGTGCGGCATGGAGCAGGTCTGTTAATGCTGTTTTAGAGCAGAATAATATCGCAGAACGAGTTAACCATCGTAGCTTTATTCGTCAAGGAAAACTGGAGTTGCCGAGCGTGCATTTAGGTGTTGCGGCTTCGCAAATGGAGCGGAAAGGTATTCGCACCGAACGAGGGAATTATAACCGAAATGTTCAGAATATTAACAGCGAATTACGACAAATTAAAGCGAGAATTAGAAAGTTACAAAACTGGCTTGACGTGGAAGCAAAAAAGCCCGAAAAGCCTATGCTTGCAAATGTTATTCAAGATATTTTGTCACAGCAGTCGCAGTCGAGGAAATCGCAACATTATCAAGATATTGCCAATGTCAAGAACGCCGCAAATATGCTGATATTTTTAACTGAAAATAACATTTCCGATATATCAGATTTAGACGAAAAAGTCAATTCAATGTACGTTCGGCAGTCGGAAATTCGGGAGAAATTGAAGCCTGTAGAGCGGCGGTTGAAAACGCTTGACGAGCATATTAAACACGCTGATAATTTCAAGAGGTACAGACCCACAAAACGGCGATATGATGAACTTTATGCCGAGTATTCGGCGGCTCAAAATGCAACAGGATTATTTGCCAAAGGCAAGGCACAAAAGGCTCTTGACTTTGCGAATAATTATTACGAATCCAACCGTGCCGAATTGACTTTATTTAATGCCGCCGAGCGGTATATCAAGGACGTTATACAGGAGCGGTATGACCCGAAAAAGCTACCGCCGATTACGAAGTGGAAAGCAGAATATAAGTCGCTTTCTACCGATAAGGATTTGATTTATCGGGAGTATTATTCGCTTAAAGACGAGGTCAAGGAAGTTGAGAAAGTTAGGCGGCAGGTTGAGGGGATTTTACGGGAGGGGCATGGTAAAAACGAACCGTTGAGGAAGACGAGGGAGGGGTACGGGTTGGAGTGATTTAATCGGTATGTTCTGATTGCTCCATATTAGTTGAAACCGCACCGTCAATTGTGCGAATTATGCGAAATTTAAGTGCTTTTTCAAAGTCCGCAAGTTTGTCTTCTTCCCATTCAATTCTTAAGATATGGTCTAAATCAAAGTGAATACGCTTGTTTTCTTTTGGGTCGCCCTCACACCAATCTTTACGACAAGTTAAAATTACTTCTCTGCCAAGCCCTTTTGCAAAACCAGCCTCCCAATAAACGCCACCACGATATCCGGTTAAGTCGGCAATCATAAACTTGCATTGTTTGATACCCGATATTATCTCGTCGGTAATGTAACCATTAAAAGGCTTCTCATCAACGATAAAGAGCTCAAAACCACAAGCAATAATTGCATTTTTGATACTCTCGCGCATTTTCACAGTTTCATCGCTATACCACATGGCAACGAAAACTTTCTTGCTATCGATATTAGTCGACAACAGCTGCTCTGCGCGTTCAAAACCTTTGGGAGATATAATATAAGAGCCTTTATCTTTTTCCTTTAAATAACCCAAATCTTCTAAACATTCGAACATATTTTCGACTTCTTTGAAATCACGAGCATAAGCTATCGAAATCGGATAATTACGAGGCGTAAGAATACTTTCAGTAACATTCCCTACACCAATACCCACGATTTTATCACTTATATTCGGGTTATCTGAGTTTTCTTTATATCCGATACCTGCAAAATACAAGTCGCCAAACTTGTCGCTTATTTTGTACAAGTTCAAGAGAAGTCGTTCTAATCGTTGCATAGGTGTTTTAGGGATTCTTCCATCAGATAGTATTTTTTTAATTGTCATACTGGATATTTCTAAATCATCATCTTCCACATAGCTTTTATCATGCCTATTGGTTTCATATAAATAGCCCGCTAATAGATGCTTATTTTCTGAAGCGATACTTTTTGCAGAATCGTATAGAGAATAAGCTCCGCAATTATTGCAACGATAAAAATCATGATTCTGTAGAGCCACACGTTGATAATCTACACATACGGCATCACATAAAAAACAAAGTTCCATATTATTTATCTCAACCTCACTTTCATCACACCTTAATCTTCTTATCCTTCACATACGCCAAAAACTCATCAAGCGTTTCAAAGGTTTTATCAAAATTATCCTTACTGAATAATTCGTCCACATTTAGATTTTTGGTGACCGAATGTGCAAATCGTTTAAAATCCTCGTTATCCTCCGATAATCGGCTAATCGTATTCCAGTCCAAAATCTCATTATTTTTCGCCGAAAGAATTATCTCGCTCTGAACATAGTCCTCGCTATCAAGGCGAATAAAACCAATTCCGAAAGCGTTATTAAGCCGCCGCATTTCATCTAAAAACTCCGGGTCTTGGTCGTATTTTAAAGCAACGAGATAGCCCTCATTAGCCCAACTTGAATTTGACACGGCTTGGAAATAAGATTCTCTTAGCGTAGAAAAATTTATATCGGTTTTGAGTTCAAAAGAAAACAACTTGCAAATGCCTACAGACATTGACTTCATTAGTTGCCTTGCATTATCTTCATAATCTTGAAAAGGAAATCTAACTCCGACAATATCGGGGTGCAACCATGCGTTTTGCCCTTTGGCTTTGCGCTTTGATTTTTCGTGAAATATAGTTGTTGTATAGCAACTAAAGTGAGGGTCAGACAAAACATATGAAGAGAGTATTTTATGTAAATCTCTCTCCTTGAATGTAGGAACCTTTTCTTTTGGCGTTTGAATATTTGCAACATCAACATCGGCTTGTCCGCGAAGTTTAAACAGAGCGGGTCTGTTTGAGACACGAATGAATATGCTGTTTTCTCCTGCGTATTTCGTGTCGCCATACATTCTCGCACCCAACGTAGCCGCAGGGGTTTTCCCGGCACTGCCGAGTTTCTGAACAAGCCCCATTTCAAGGGCTTTCTCCCAAACATCGTTTACCGACATCGGTTGTTTTACAGTATTCAAAACATCTTTTGCCAAATCCGTAAATGTGTACGCCATAATAATTCTACCTCAAATTAAATTTCCTTTTATTTCCCGCTCATACCACGTCGGCACAGGCGCGACCTAAAAAAACATCGCCCTCTCAACCTCACCCAACGAACACCGTCCACCCTTAACCCTATCCGCCGTCAAAAGTAAATCGCAAATCGCAACCGCTGCGCCGCCCGTTTTAGTAATCTGCGCTATCCTGTCAATCTGCTCTTGATACTTGCCTTTAAAATGCCCCGACACGAACATGAAATAGAAAATCTTTACATCATCGGCGAAATTTTTCCACCACTTATTAGCGTTTTCTTTTTCATCGCGCCGCTGATTTTCTTGAATATACCTCTGCATTTTATCCGCTTCGCTTATCGGCAGACCGTAGCCGCCCGAATATGCCTTTGTATCAACGATTACACCGTAATTGTCGGGCAAGTTATCAGTGTAAATCACACCGTCGGGTTTACGACCACCGCTTAAGTGAGTTCCCTCATATCCACATTCCTCAGTCAGAAGTTCAAGAGTTTTCATTTCAAATAGGCGGTTCTGAACAGAGTCATAAGCGAGGTCAACAAGCGATAAGTAATCCTTTGAAATATGGGTAATTTTCTCGCGCAATTCGTCTTTAGCTAATCCAATATCAGACTCGGTTATGTTTGAAGCAAGCGGAATTATAAAGTCATTGACTTTATCACGGCAAGAATATTTGTTATCTTGAGCAATTATATCAAGCCCTAATCTGCCAAGTCCTAAAATGTCATCCCGTATAGCTTCAAGAGTGGCTTTAATACCGTTTAATTCCAAATAAGCCGCTATTTCTTCCGCTGATACCGATTTCTTATTTTCTGTCAGCATTTTTATGATTAAAGCGCGGCGAGTACGCAAGTATTCTCTGTCTGCGCCTTTTGTGGCGAGCATTTCAAAACATAGATTTTTCGCAATTCGGGCGTGGCGGCTTTTGCCTAAAGAGCGATTAAGAGCGGTTATTCCACGAGCCGTTATCATGTACGCCTGTCCGATAGTTTCAGAGTAGACATTGCCACCAGTAGCAACCGAAACACTTTTCTTAATTTGCTCAACCAAACCGAGATTTGCAAGCCACCGTGCAATCATTCGTGCGTATTTGTCGGAAGCACCCTCCCAATCGGCTTTCATCTTGTTTTTCTCTTTTGAATCGCTTGTCTGAGCCAACTCACGAATAAGCGTGCTTTGCGGCATACTACCGAACCCGCCCTCGCCGATAAAACCGAGATTTCTACCTAATTCAAACTTCGTAAGATGAGCGTTTTCCTCTGAAAGCAAGGATAAAATTCGTATTGCCGGGGGATAGGCAAGCAGAGCATTTGTTAAAAGCGTGTGTTCTTTTTCCGAGAGTTCAACCGTGTTTTCAAATGCGGCGGTCAGTTCAAGACCGGCTTCTGTAATCGAGAAAGTGTCATCGGCATAATCGTACTTTATAAACCCAAGACAATGCGCCCAACGAACAAAATTATCCGCCGGCCAATCGCCTATAAAATCCCTGCCTTGCCCTTTAACTGTGGCTTGAATAATGGCGTTACAACGAGAATCCTTGCGAGGTTTAAATGACGTTCCGACTAAATGGCTGTACTTGATTTTCAACGGTCGGGCGTTCATCTCCGCGAGTAAATCCGTCAATCCATCCGACTTTAAAACTAATTTCGGAAGAATAGTTTTGACGAGTTCTTTATGCTTTGCGGAATTAAAATCAAACACCGCAACAACATTACATAAACTGCGGAAATTGCTTGGGTCTTGTACCCACCCGAACGCCCAAAACGATTTTGTTTCTGTAGCCATTATCGAAATCATATTTTTCCCTCGCTCAATAATTAGTAATCAAGACTTCCGCGCTTTTGCCCTTTGTGCTGTTATAACTTGAGTTGGAATAATCGTTGTCTAAATGCGTAACAACGTACTTTTTGCACCAGTCTAAAAGTATCTCATTTCGGACACCTTTATGGGTCAATACATTTGAAAGCGCGAAACTTACTCCTTGCCGATGAAGTCTGTCAAGTAAATCGTAAAGTGCAATTTCCTGCTTCTCTTTCCAGTCCTTGAAACCCCTGTTGCCGTCGTTGTAACTACCAGTTGTTATTAGGTACGGTGGGTCGCAGTAGACCATATCTTCATGTCCAAGTCGTGACAAATCGAATTGCTCGAAATCCACTGACACAAACGATATGTTTGCGGCTTTTATATGCTCTAAAAAAGCAAGCAAATTATTTCTCATGTTTTCGGAAAATTGACTGCGATTGCGCCCGAAAGGGTTATTATATTCAAGATTATTATTGAAACGAAATTGATAATTAAAGGAGTAGCAAGTAAGCGTATAAAGGTCTATCGGATTAGGTTTCTTATTATAATAATCCCTAAACTCAATAAACCCTTTTTCGTTCTCTTTTGAAAGCCCGAATTGCTTTATTCTGCCCTCAATCGTTTCAAGAATTTCTATAGTATCAGTCTGCTGAAAAGTGCGGAACATATCAATTATTTTCGTGTTTAAATCATTGCAAATAATTTTATCTGCCTTAACATTGACAGCAACATTGCAACCGCCCGAAAACAAGTCTACAAAAGTCCCAATTTGGCGAGGAAAGAGCGGTAAAATCTGCGGTAACAGCTTATATTTACCCCCGATATAATTCAAAGGGCTTTTAAGATATTTCGTGCGTTTGGCTTGCGGCATCGCTTTAATTACAGGCGGAGAAATAAAGGTTATTGTTGACCTCGGAACATCCTTGCGAATATAAAAAATATACTCTTGCAGATTATCAGTTTTGCTTGCTCTTTTGCTCTTATACTTAGTGTAAGGTATGTCGTAACGCTTGTAGCTGTTTTCGATTCCGTAGCGTTTGAAAACCGTTTCGATTTGCTCGGAGGTCATTAAACCCTCTGTGCTGTAACTCATAACGATGTTAGAAAATTTTGCCTTGTCGATTAAATCCTCAAAAACATCTAACACTTTGTTTTTAACGCAGAAATCAGATTTAATATCATCGTAAGGACGCATCCCTGTAACCCCTCGAATTTCGGGGTTGTCGTAGCGAGAAATAGTTTCAAGCAGATGATAATTCGATGCGTATTGCCGTGAATTATAAGGTGGGTCGAGGTACAAAATATCACCCTCAATCTCACGAATTAACTTGTTGGCATCCTTGTTATAACTCTGATTGCTTTGCCCGTTGTCAACCACATTAAGTCGAGCCATTTCAAAGGCTTTCAATGCGCGTTTGTCCCATTCTTTGAGATACGCTCCGTAAGTTCCGGTTATATTTGACACGAAAGGCACACCCTCAATTAAAGAAGCGAGTAAGTAGAAATACTCCGTTTCGTTAATCAGCCCGGTATTGCTCCAAGATTCAATCGTGTTGCGAATAAAATCTACTCTCTCGGCGTTGCGTTTTGATATGTACATTCTATCGCATTTTTCATTCGGAGCATAATTTTTTGCGATAAACCCCGCGCCTTTTTCAATGTCGGTTTCTTCAAGAAATTTTATCGGGTCAGCTATGCCTATTCGGGAAAGTTTTTCAAACATGGGGCTGTTGTTATTCTCGATTGTCGCTTTCTGAATTACATACGAAAAATGAAGTATGTCGTTTGAGTGAACCTCATACTTCGGTTTGAAATACCTCGCCACGCTCCCGGTGCCGGAAAATATATCGCAAAAAATGCGTTCACCGCCGTTAGCGTTATCCGCAATGACGTTTTCGATATTATTAAGCAGTTGCGACTTGCCGCCAATGTACCTCATAGGCTTTATACCTCACATCCACATACATCCTCTGATTGATTATACCACATATAGAAGCCGTTGTCAACCCTTTATACAAAATTTCTCACGCCAAACGCATGAAACATCTTCCCAAGCACTCAAAACAATAATTCATAAAAAAATTATAATTCAAGAATGGCTCTAATATGCTTTTCGGGGTTGGTACAAATAGCGAATCGCTTAAGCCTGAG
>Ga0099364_10008906_pt1 | contig 14033 bp, 10 predicted proteins | sample TergutTh196P3_FD_73070 | JGI IMG/M metagenome (GOLD analysis project Ga0099364, IMG submission 73070) | Microcerotermes parvus P3 segment gut microbial communities from Pointe-Noire, Republic of the Congo - Th196 P3 | ecosystem: Host-associated > Arthropoda: Insects > Digestive system > Gut ...
GACGGGGTTTCGACGACGGATCACGCGGCGCGGCTTCCCCAAATCCTCTACAGCGTCAACGGCGGGGACACGGTGAAGCGTCTCGTGAACCCGTTCAACATCGTGACGTACAACATCGCTGGAATGCCCGTCGGCGCGGCGGTGACGGTGAACGTCCCGAAGTTCATCAACGGGAAAATCCTCGTCGGGGACAAGGTGAAGAATCACACGGTGGCGAACGCGAACGACCAATTGATCGTCTCCTATGTGGCGGACGCGCGGACGCTGAACCAGAAGTTCGCGGACTCGTCGCTGACGGTCTACGATCTGGTGGATTTGATCGCGGACAACCTGTATGAGTTGGATGTTCCGCGGGATGTCTGGCGCGGCCTCGACTACGCGGACAGGGTGGAAATCGCGCGGAAGGTGAGGGACGGCGAGATCAGCCACTGGGATATTTCGGGTCTCCTGAGCGCCCTCGACATTTACACGGCGCAGGACTGGGTGGATTTCGTGGAGAGTTCGTCCACGAACGATTACGCCGCGAAGCTGGTGCGGCTGATGGCGGACATTGACTTGGACGGCATCAGCGTGGGGCCTGCCAGCAGGACATTCGAGGTGCCCTTCTCGGGGACGCTCAGCGGGCGCGGTCACGTCATCCGGAATTACACGAGTTCGCGCGGACTCTTCTACGTGCTGGGGGCATCCGGCACGATTAAGCGGCTCGGGCTGGTGGACGCGCGCATCGCGAACAGCGTGGGGAACGGGATTGGCGGAATGGTGGACTTCCTCGCCGGTGGGACGATACGCGAGTGCTTCGTGACGGGGTACGTCAGCACGTTCTGCTACACGGGCGGGTTGGTCGGCTATTTCCAGACGGGACGCATCGAGGATTGCTACACGATGTGCGACGTCTCGACGACGGTGTCGGGGTCGCGCTGGGCGGCGACGGGCGGCATCGTGGGTTCGTACGCGGGGACGGCCGCGAATTCGGCGATCGTGAATTGCTACGCGTCGGGGCGCATCAACGGCTTTGGCGCACATATAGCGGGCATCGGCGGTGCGCCGAACGGCAGCGCGACGCTGGCGAACACGTACGCGCTCAACCCGTTCCTCTCGGGCGGCGCGCGCGTCGGCTCGGGCGGCTCGACGCTCAACAACTGCTACGCCTACGACGCGATGGTGGTGGGGAGCGGCACGGTCTCCAGCGGCGACGCAAGCTCGCAACACGGCGCGGACCTTTCGAAGGCGACCATCACGAATCAGGTCAACAACCATTTCGAGACGGTCTCGGGCTGGGATTTCGGCAACGTCTGGGCATGGGAGCCGGGCGTGGAGCTTCCCGTGCTGGCGGCGTTCGCGAGCGGCGTGCAGACGCCCGCGCTGGACGCGCCCATTGTCGCCCTGACGGTGAGGGTGTATTGCGGCGGCCTGGACGCGACCGATTTGGCGACGAGAAAGCCGCAGGTGACGTACACGGTCAACGCCGGGGCGGAGTCCTTCGAGGACATCGTCAACGCCTACGGCCTCTCGATCTACAACGTCGCGGGCGTCGCCCCGGGGGCGACGGTGGCGGCGGGCGTCCCGAGGTTCGTCAACGGCAAGTGGATCCCCAGCGGCACCGCCAAGACGGGGAGCAGCACGCTCGTGGACAGGAACACCTCGATCAACTTCTCCTACGTCGCGGACTCGCGGACGCTGGACGAGAAGTTCGAGGACACCATCGCGGACGGCGCCTTGGATTTGTCTGACATCGTTGACTTGATCGAGGACAATCTGGAGGAGCTGGAGATCCCCGAGGATGTCTGGGGCAACTTGACCGACGTGGAGAAGGAGGAGATCGCGCAGAGGGTGAAGAACAAGACCCTCAACTGGTGGAACATTAAAAATCTCTTTTTCTCAACGACGATTTCGGACTGGTACGATCTGGCGAGTTTCGCGACGGCGGTGAACGCAGGAATGTTGTTCTACAACGAAGTGTCGCTGGCGGCGGACTTGGACGAGCTTTCGGACGGGTACGGGGAGGTCGCGGGCGGCTTCCACGCGACGGATGGCTGGACGCCCATCGGGACGGCGGCGAACGCGTTCATGGGGACGTTCGACGGCGGAGGCTTCTCCATCAGCGGGCTGTGGATTGACCGCCCGACGGAGGACAATGTCGGTCTGTTCGGCGCCACCGGCGCAGGGGCGAAAATCCAGAATCTCGGCGTGAACACGGCGGTCGGCGGCATCATCGGCTCTAACAATGTGGGCGCGCTCGTCGGCAGGCTTGCCGGCGCGACGACGATCACAAACTGTTACGCGGTCGGCACAGTAGAGGGCAACACGAATCTTGGCGGGCTCGTCGGGCTCGGCGGCGGAAGCTCGACCATCAGGGCAAGCTTTTTCAAGGGGACGGTGACGGGCGTCGGCGACGACAACAACAACGTCGGCGGCTTCATCGGCAATGGAACGGGGACATCGGTCGAGCAGTGCTTCGCGTTGGCGGCAGTGTCCGCAAAACCTGTGGTAAATGGCAGGGTCGGCGGTTTCGTGGGAAGCACGCAGGGTGCTTCCCCAACGCGCGATTGCTACTCGGCGGGAAGTGTCACACGAATTGATGGAGGTGCGGACTCGTTCTATTTCGGCGGTTTCGCGGGTTACAACGGCGGCGGGTCGCAGACACATGACTGTTACTCGAGGGCGTATATCGCACCCTCGCTCGCTGGAAAATCGGGCGCTTTCTCGGGGTCGGGGGTCGGCTCTGGCGCGGCACGTTCCGGTTGCTATGTTGACACCGTCGCGGCGGCGAACACCATGACGGACTACGATTCGTTCTTCGCAGGCTTACAGGCATTGACCACTTGGCAGTCAACGCGCGAAAACGCGCCAAACTATATGACGGAGCTGGACTTCACCGACGACACGGGCATCTGGGTCGCCACGATGAACGATGCGGGCGTGGGTTACTATCCGCAGTTGCGTGTGTTCACGGACAATGCGGACCCGATTATCCGCGCCCTCTCGTTGGAGAGCGTGAGCACGGTCGCATGGCACAATGTCACCTTCGACGAGAATGACGGAGCCTTCGCGTCGGGCGCGACAACGTCGTATTGGGTCAAGTCCGGAGATACGTTAGGCTCGGCACCCGTGGCGACGAAGCCTTTGTGGGTGTTCGCGGGCTGGAACACGGACGCAGACGGCAACGGCGTGGCGTATGTCCCGGGGTCTGCGGTGACGCAAGATTGGGCGGTCTACGCGCAATTTGAAGAGCTTGCCGACTGGATGTGGAATTCCTCGCGCACGCAAGTGACGAATGCGCTGGGCTGGGCGTTCAACGTGACGAGTAACGGGCTGGCGTTGACGGTGGGGGCGTGCCAGAGCGTGCCGCCTTCGCCCGCGCCGCTGGATTTCCGAGGCACGGTGCAGGGAGGGTATTCGTTCGCGGAGGTCGGCTCGGGGGCGACGGTCATCGGCTCGGGCGACCGCGCCGCCACGCCGACAGAGGTGGTCTTCGCGGATTCGGTGACGAACATCGGCGCCTCGGCGTTCGCGGAATGCGCGGGGATCACGAACATCGTCCTCGGGAGCGGGCTGGAATATCTGGGGTGGCGCGCCTTCGCGGAGTGCACCTCCGTCTACTGCCCCATCGCGATCCCGGACTCCCTCACGGGCTGGGGCGGCTGGTCATTCGCCAAGTGCAGGTTCACGGAAGTGACGTCGTGGGGGACGCTGGACAAGGTGAACAACCAGCTCTTCCGCGAGGTGTATTTCGACACGCTGGTCATCCCTGACCAGATACTGGATATCGGGGATTATTCCTTCCTCGACGCCAAGGTCAACACTGCGCTCGTCATCGGCAACGGCGTGACCAACCTCGGCTACCGCGCGTTCTACCGCTGCGGCAGCCTGACGGGTTCGGGGGCGCCCCTGACCCTCGGCGAGAGCATCGTGAGCATCGGCACCGTCACGGGCAGCGACGCCTTCGCGGAGAACTGGCACACGGGGACGCTCACGATCCCCAACTCGGTCGAGATCATCGGCAGCGCGTCCTTCTATAACAACAACTTCACGGACATCGTGTTCGGGAGCGGCCTGAAAATCATCGCCGACCGCGCCTTCTACGGGCAGACCAACCTCACCATGGGGACGCTGGTCATCCCGTCTGGCGTGACGGACATCGGCGGGCGCGCCTTCGAGAAGAACTCGCTGGGGGCGATCGTCATCCCCGCCTCGGTGCTGACCATCGGCTCGACCAACGCCGGGATACCGTCCTTCACCTACGGGCGGACGTTCTCCCACAACCTTGGGCTGACCAACGTCACCTACCTCGGGTTGCCGCCCGAGATCGCGGACGGGAACGTCGACGCCGACCTCTACCTGACCTCCACGCGCGTCGTCTCCTACGTCGAGCCGATGTACGCGCAGGCGTGGGTGGACACGGGCGACGTCTCGGGCGACATCGCGGGCTTCCTCGCGGGCACCGCCCACGCCTACTGGCGCGACCAGCCCATCGCCACGATCGGCTACTCGGACGCCATCACCTACCAGTTCCACACCGTGACGCTCGACAGCAACGGCGGCTCCCCCGCCTCGCCCCAGCTCGTCAAGGTGAAATACGGCGAACCCATGCCCACGGACGACATCGTCGCGCCGACGCTGGCGGGGTACTCCTTCCTCGGCTACACCAACAGCGTCGGGATGATGTACTACGCGGAGCAGTCCGGCGCCCTCGTCAACGTCAGGAATTGGGACAAGGACGCGCCCGACACGCTCTACGCGACATGGCAGGACGACGCCAACACGCTTGAGGTGACCTTCCTCGGCATGGGCGGCACGCCCGACGTGCAGATTGTCACCGACGGGGGGGCGGGCTTCATCGCCCCCGCCGCGCCCACGAGGAGCGGGTACACCTTCGTGTCGTGGGGGCTTGGGGAAGACGGCCTACCGCTCTACCCCGGCGCGACGTTCGTGCCGGACACCATCCTCACCTACTATGCCGAATGGGCGCTGCCCAGCGAGCAGTGGCTCTTCATCAACAGGATCGAGGTGAATCAGGTTACGGGTGAGATGGCGCTGGAGTGGGATGTGGAGAAGCAGCTCCTCCGCACCGACTTCGACCGCTACGAAATCTACGCTACCGACGACCTTGCGGTTCCGTTCACGCTGTGGGGCGGTGCGTCGCCCACGATGCTCCGCGTGGGCAACAACATGAGGGCGACCCTCCCTTCCGGTGCCTCCACCACCAAACACTTCTTCAAGGTCAAGGCGGTGAAGAATTAGGGGGAAGTTCTAAAGTTCGAGAGTTCTAAAGTTCTAAAGTTCAGGAAGGGCGACGGCATCCCACCTAGCCGCAAAAAAAAACTTTAGAACTTTAGAACTCTTGAACTTTAGAACTTCCTCACGCGCCCACTCTCCGCGCAAACTCCTGAGCAAACACACGGTAGGCCTCGGCCCCGCGGCTGGCGGGATCGTAGAAGATTACGGGCTGGCCGAAGCTGGGGGCCTCGCTGATGCGCACGTTACGGGGGATGACCGTCTGATAGACTTTGTCGCCGAAATGCGCGCGCACCTCGTTAACGACATCCGTCGCGAGGCGCGTGCGCCCGTCGAACATCGTCATCAAAATACCTTCAAGCTGGATGCCGGGGTTCACGCCGTTGTCGCGAAGCTGGGCGATGAGCGAGGTGATGACGCTCAGCCCTTCCATCGCGTAATACTCGCACTGCATGGTCACGACGATGCCGTCCGCCGCCGCGAGCGAGGAGGTCATCAGGATGCCAAGCGAGGGGGGGCAGTCCATCAGCACATAGTCGAACACCCCGGCGGCCAACACACGGTCCAGCACGCCGCGCACGACGGCGAGATGGTTTTCCTGCCGCGCGATCTCAATCTCCGCACCCGCGAGGTCGAGCTCGGAGGGGATGATGTTGATGTTCTCGTAGGGGGTGGGCTGGATGATGTCCGCCACATCCTTGGCCCCCGTCAACACGGCGTAGAGGCTGGTTCCGGGCTGGCGTTGCAAGCCCAGGCCGCTTGTCGCGTTCGCCTGCGGGTCGAGGTCAACGACCAGCACCGTCCTGCCCATCTCCGACAACGCCGCCGCCAGATTCACCACGGTGGTCGTCTTCCCGACCCCCCCCTTCTGATTCGCAATCGCAATGACGCGTGTGTTTCTCATCATGAACTCTCCTGATAATTAATAGTTAATAATTAATAGTTACTGGATCGCGTGGCATTGCAACTATTAACTATTCATTATTAACTATTCCCTTCTCCTTCAATCATCCCGATTTCGCGGGCGTATGCGAACATCCCCCCCGCCTCGATGACGGGCGCGACCGCGCCGAGCGGCTTGAGCGTGAACACCTTCCCGTCCGACAGGCGCGTGACGGTGCTTGCCTTGATGTCGAGCTCCGCCTCGTCCCCGGTCTTGAACGCGTCGCACAAGCGCGTCTCGGACTCGAGCGGGAAGACCTCGCCCGTCGCCACAGCGTTGCGGAAGAAAATCCGCGCGTAGCTCTGCGCCACGACCGCCTTTGCCCCGGCGGCACCCAGCGCGATGGGCGCGTGTTCGCGCGACGACCCGCAGCCGAAATTGCGCCCCCCGATCACAATCGGGTACGGCGTGGTGCCGTCCGCATTCGAGGCGAACTTCGGGAAACCCTCCGGCAGCCCCGCCAACGCATACGAGCCCAGCTTCCGGTATTCCTCCGGAATCGTCGGCACAAGGTTCAGGTATTCTGCCGGGATCAGCAGGTCCGTGTCAACATTGTCCGCCAGCACATACACCGGCCCGCGGATAAGAGTAGGTTTAGACATAACGCATTTTCCTCATTTAGAATTCCTCATTTCACTCCTTTGCCCCTGCCTCGCGCAGCAATGCGATGGCTGCCGGCTTTTTCGCCAGACTTAACGCCGTCGCATCCTCGTTATCCTTTGCATTAACATCCGCGCTTGCGGACAAGAGCATTGCAACAAGCGTTTCATCTCCGCCGTAAGCTGCGTAATAGAGTGCCGTATGACCGCTCTCATTCTCCGCATTAACATCCGTCCCCGCAGACAAGAGAATTTGAACGGTTTCAAGGCGTCCATGCCCAACGGCGGCTACCAATATTGGACCAAAGTCGCCCACCACATTAACGTTCGCTCCTGCGATCAGCAACATTTTTACAATATCCGTATTTCCCGCCATGGCAACCCAATAGAGTGCCGTATGACCGCTCTTATCCATCACATTAACATCCGCTCCTGCTGAAAGCAAGATTTTGAAAATATCGGCATCTGTCCATGCGTCAGTCCCTGCAAAAGAGGCGATCAACAGCGCAGTCTCACCTCGTTCATTTTTTGCATTAACATCAATTCCAGCAGAGAGCAATCCCTTAACCTCGTCAACAGTCCCACACTTTACGGCATGCATTAAAAGCGTACAGCCATCTTCGTCCACCTCAAACTTTTTGGTGTCCCGATACCGTACTAACAATGAGAAATAATTGAGGAACCGCTTTCTCTCCCAAGCAAAATCACCGGATGAATCATCAAACTGTTCAGAAAATTCAAACCGATCCGCTTGGATCTTTCGAAGCCTTTCGATTGCGGATTCACTATCGAACGCTTGACGTGGTTGTGATGTTGGGAGCTTACACCCTGTCACTAATGCAAAACACACCGCCACCGTTACGGTACCAACGCAGAGCAGATTTCGTTTATTCATTTCGACTCCCTTTCTGTGTGGTATCCCGTAGGGATGCGTCTTTCGGTTTGGATTCATCTTGCTCAACGGCATGAAAGAGATAACGCTCATCATAGGTCACGCCAAATTTATCCAAAAACTCCTTGTACTCTTCCGTGAACGTTCGTTTCGCATGATGTCTCGGTTGAGTTTCAATATAATGAACCACGTCTGCAATTTGCGATTTTCCGTATGAGAACGCGCCATAGCCCTCTTGCCATTCAAATCTTCTGAGGACCAACTTGCGTTTGTTAATCCACTCGGAACTATCCCGCTTCACCTCTTGCAGAAGGGAGGATAATGATTGCGTCGGGCGGAATCCAAACAGAATATGCACATGGTCTGCCATGCCGCCGACAGACAGAACTTTGTGTTCATGTTTTTGGATGATGGTGATGATATATTTGTAGAGTTCTTCCCGCCAAGCGTCTTTTATCAAAGACCCACGGTTTTGCACCGCAAACACGGTATGAATATGAATTTGTGTAAATGTGTTTGCCATAATGTCACCTACCGCGAGACGCATCCCTACGGGATGCGAAAATAAGGGGGGACGGGGTTCTACCAAGAGATGCATCCCTAACGGGATGCGGCAACCAGTCAACAAAATAAGTCCCGGTCAATGCACATCCCGTAGGGATGTGTCTCTCGGTAGAAAACGACCTAATCCAATTACGGCATCCCGTAGGGATGCCTCTTTCAACACCGAGAGACGCATCCCTACGGGATGCGGAAATAGGGAGACACGGGGTTCTACCAAAAGATGCATCCCTAGCGGGATGCGGTAACCAGTCAACAAAATAAGTCCCGGTCAATGCACATCCCGTAGGGATGTGTCTCTCGGTAGAAAACGACCTAACCAAATGATGGCATCCCGTAGGGATGCCTCTTTCAACACCAAGAGACACATCCCTACGGGATGCGGAAATAGGGAGGCACGGGGTTCTACCGAGAGATGCATCCCTAACGGGATGCGGTAACCAGTCAACAAAATAAGTCCCGGTTAATGTACATCCCGTAGGGATGTGTCTCTCGGTAGAAAACGACCTAATCCAATTACGGTATCCCGTAGGGATGCCTCTTTCAACACCAAGAGATGCATCCCTAGCGGGATGCGGCGAAAATTCAACAAAGTGCGACCAACTCAATTTTGCCGCCAGCGGCGGCAAAATCTTCATATCCGGAAAACGTTCCGCAAACAGAGACATCCTATATAGATTGCGTTCCGTAAAGTTTCTTCCGTATTTTATAACTAATCTTGCCGATAATGCCGTCAAAATCTGTTTCCCATACTCCGCGCGTCCGCCGTCCAGCACAACCGAATTGATGTACCGCCCGACCTCCCAGAACATCAATGTCACCTCGCGGTTGGCGTAGGCACCGGCGCGGGACTTGCGGGTCTCGATGATTGCCGCAATCTGCGCGAACAACGAACCCTCGTCAATCCGTATATCGTCTGTACGAACGGCTTCCTTTTTTTTCTCACGCATCGTCGCTTTCCCGATTATTCGAAATCCCGGTTTGGGGCGAGCCATCAAAAAAATCACAAATATGCCCGTAAGGGTATTCCCAGTATTCCGCATATCCATCAATTCCTGGGCGTTTTTTCTGGATACCCCTGTTCGTTTGTGCGGCAACGCGGTTGACGCCTTGTGCCGCCTTCCTTGCATGCGGCGGTGTGTCTGTGTTCCCGTTGCGAAAGAAGCATGGCGGGCAATGAAAAAAGGAACACCTTATTGCCGCGTTTTGCATTTCTGGCACATGTGCAAAAAAATCCTGAAGGGAATGCTGTAGTTGATTCTGGGCTTTTCGTTTACGTTTATAATTGTCTCCGTCGCAAACTTTTACCTCTGCCAGAAGCACACGCAGAAAAGATGCGGAAACGGCAGCCTCAGAAGTGTGCAACACGAAATCACATTGAGACGGTCGTTCAAGTTGATTTTCCGTTGTTGTCGCAATGGATTCAACATAGCGACCATATTCAAATATGGAGATGGATGCGCACGCCAGATTGGTAATGTTTGCGGTTGATTGCGTTGGCGTGTCTTGTATAGTGATCGGGTGCAAGGATGCGGTAACGGGATTGATGGGGTCATTCAAGCCGATGTATGGGGCGCATGTCGCATGGCAAACGGATGCCGGCGTGGGAGTCGCATAGCACCATGGGCTAATGGTTGAAAGTCTGCTCTGCAAGACGCTCATGACTCCAGTTCCTCAAAGCGGTCATACGTGTCATTGATGGGGTCTGAAAGGATGTCGGTATCGATCAGGCGTTTGCCGACAATCCGCTTTAAGTCTTCGATACCGCCATCCGTCACATGGTATGCGGCGATGTCATCAAAATTAAGGCTTGCGCCTTCGGTGAATTGAGTGCTCCGCGCATCGTACGCCTTGATGAGCAGGTTCAGGTGGTTGAGGATATAGGGGCTGTGGGTCGTCAACATGAAATGAATAGGGTTATACGTCTCAGAAGAACCGAGCGTAATCAGACGATTTAACAGGTTGTACTGAACGTCTGGGAAGAGACCAAGCTCAGGCTCTTCGATATGCAGAAAAACACGCTTGGGTAATGTGTCTGTCTCGGAGATGGGTCTGAAATCAGTCAATTTCCCTGAATCTTTTACCATTGTAAACAACGATTGCGTGAGCCTTTCCGTCAAATCAAAGTCCTTGGCGAAATACGAGGCAAGCAATAGAATAGGAACGGCGTTCTGAATGCCAGAAGAGCTGTCGTTGAACCCAATCTGGTAAGTGTCTTTATCCAAACTGGCTATCTCGTATTTTTTTCCGAACGAGGTTGATTGGGATACAAACTGGATATTCAGAAAATCAATGTCCAGTCCATTTCGTACAGTAACTGCTCGATGAAAATTATCGAGCATATCGTCAAAGAGGGAATCGTCGTCAGGGCGGTAACGATTCGTCCCCAATAAAAACGCTAAAAAACTACGCGTCTCTGTGATATATGCCAGTTTACTGTAGGACAATCCGCCCGCAGGGATGGAGCCCTCTTTTTCGAATCGCTTCTGCAGGTACTTAATGTGGAACGGTTGCGGATCACCCTCAAACGTGACCGAATATTGAATTTCGGTAGTTTCGGAAATTAAGCCGCTTAACCCCACATATTTAAACTGTTTGTCTGTATCAAAATGAAGCGGTGATAATAAGATGCCAGCCGTTTCAAGATTGGCGTGCAAGTTGTACCGTTTGAACAGCCAACGAAACAGGACGACAACTTTCATGATTGCGCTTTTACCCCCTGCGGATTCACCGATGAAGACTGTGAACGGTTTGATATCGTCAATCGCAACATCTTTTATTGGACCCAGGTTGCGGATACGGATTGCTTCGCACTTGAGGGGGCGCATTTCGACATTGCGGGATATTACTGCATTTGCATCACCGAGTGAGAGCGCAATGCCGCCAGTGCCAAATACTCCTTGCCTTTCGATTTTCATGTCCGTTCCCCTTGTGCGCCAGCAACGGTTTTTGGAGGCGGCAATAACTTCAATGTTCCAAGTGCGTGCTGGCTAATGTATCCACAATGGAGGCAAATGATGACCACTGACGGCACAGATTTTCCCAATACGAGTTTGCCAAGCTGCGTTTGCAATGGATGGTTGAAATATCCCTCCATCAACGTCCAGTTTTTACCCTTGCACATTGGACAGGCTTGGGGAACACCACGCTCTTGCAAACGAACAAGTATTTCTTGCTTTCTTTCTTCGGTAAGTTCGGAACAAACCGTTTTCTCGTCCATAAGGTTCTCCTTCCTTTACAAATCCCTCGGATCCACGATAGACCCCTTCACCGCGCTTGCCGCCGCTGTGAACGGCGACGCCAGATAAATCTGGGATTCTTTCGACCCCATGCGTCCGATGAAGTTGCGGTTGGTGGTGCTGACGACAACCTCGTCGGCGTGCGTGCGCCCGAAGGTGTCGGAGGGACCGCCGAGACACGCCGCGCAGGACGGCGGCGCGATCGGCTCGACACCGGCCGCCTCGAAAATCGCACGGAGGCTCTGCCCGTCAATCGTCGTGTCCAGAAGCCCCTGCTCGACCTGGCGCGTGGCTGGCACGAGCAACGTGCGCACCGCGACCTTGCGCCCTTTCATGACTTTTGCCGCCATGATGAAGTCCTCCAGCTTGCCGCCCGTGCAGGAACCGATATAGACCTGCGTGAGCTTCACGTCGCGGCAGTCACGCGCCAACGCCTTGTTGTCGGGCAGGTGCGGCTTGGCGACGACAGGCTCCAGCTTCGACACGTCGTAGCGGTACTCCGCCTGCACGTCCGCGCTGGGATCGCTGTGGAGGGGGTCGTAAGATTTCTTCGTTCGGGCATTGACGTAATCGAGTGTCTTCTGGTCAGGCGCGATGATGCCGTTCTTCGCGCCGGCCTCCACCGCCATGTTGCAGATGGTGCAACGCTCCTCGATGCTCAGCGACGCAATCGCGCTCCCCGTGAACTCCATCGCGCAGTACGTCGCGCCGTCCACGGTGATGTCGCCGATGATGTGGAGAATCAAATCCTTGGCGGAGAGGTACGGCGGCATTTCGCCGTCCAGCACGAAGCGGAGGGTCGGCGGCACCTTCACGAGCAGCTTGCCCGTGCCCATGATGAACCCCGCGTCCGTGTTGCCGATGCCCGTCGAGAACGCGCCCAGCGCACCGTGCGTGCAGGTGTGCGAGTCCGTCCCGAAGATGACCTCGCCCGGGCGCACATGCCCAAGCTCCGGCAACGCCACATGGCACACGCCGCAGTAGCGCGACGTGCCGATATCGTAGAAATACGGCAAGTCCTGCTCCTTCGCGAACGCACGGAGGATGTCCACGTTACGCCGCGCCTTCTCGTCCGCCGTGAAGATGTAATGGTCCGGCAGGATGACGATCTTCTCTGGGTCGAACACCTTTGCGCCGTCGCCGAACTCCTGTTTGAAGATACCGATGGTCCCCGGCCCACACACGTCATGCGTGAGCAGGATACCCGCGTTGACCCAGATGTTGTCCCCTGGCGAGACCCGTGATGCGCCCGACTCGCGCGCCAATATTTTTTCCGTGATGGTCATACCCTTTGCCCTCTTTTTCTCATCAAATGACACAAATGTTCGCGAATGATTTTTTTGCGTTAATTCGCGTCATTCGATGACCATTAATGTCCTTTGCCTTTCACTAAACTGAAAAACCGATCCTGATACTGCCCGAAGACCCCATGCTCCTGCAACAGGCGTCCCAGCGGATGGATCAGGCGCGAGTCACGCGCCGCCGCCGCAAAACCCTTTTCGACCTCCTCCCGCACACCGACGGGGATGCCATCCTGCATCTCGAACATGTGCCGCTCCTGCAGCTCGCGGATGTTGAACGGCGCCGAGCGCTGGATGGTCTGCCAGAACAGCCGCACGAGGCAGACGTCCCACGGGTCATCCACGCCCTTGACCACCGCCGCGAACGGGTCATCCTTCTCCGCCGCGCTTGCCCTGACCCGCTCCAGCACCGCCATCAGGTTATCCGAGAGCACCTGCTCGCTGAACGACTCCTGCTTCAGCGTGTAGCCGTAGCGCAGGACACGCACAGAGTCCTCGTTCTCGCGCAGCCATTCGAGATAACGCCTCGCCTCCTCGCCGAAGCCCTCCAGCTCCACGGGTGAGTACGCCGACGGCATGATGATCTGCGGACGGAACGCCTGCATCCGTCCCTCCCTCACGCGTACCTTCTGCGTGTCATCCATCAGCTCGCTCACCAGGAAATAATTGATGATCGTGTTCCCGAACGTCTCCAGGTGCCGCTTCGACGGGACAACAATCTCCGTGTTGTTCACCGCGTACCAAAAATCAAATTGTCTCTTTTTTCTGTCCATGAAGATAATTAATATATCATATTTCCATTTCGGGTTTCTAGTTTTAGTTTCTAGTAGAAGTTTGGTATTGCCTACACAGGTAAAACGGTTGCGTTATGATAATGGAATCGTGTATAATTCATGGAATTTTTGGAGTATGGGAGCAGTATGCGGAGAATGATTTTACTGATGGCGGCGTGGAGCGTGTTTGCGTTTGCGAAGGAGGCGGTAGCGAGCGAGCCTGATGGGTCGCTGGTGGCGATTTATGGGAATGAGTCGGTGCCGGTTGGGGAACGGCGTTTCGCGGAGTCGCTAGCGCACCATGTGGTGCGCTGGTATCAAGAGGCGGGGGGTATAACGTGTGTGCTGACGGATGACACAACGTTGAAGACCGCACTGGTGAACAAACAGATCGCACTGCTCGTGTATCTGGCGACACCAACAACACAGCAGCTGCAGGAGTTGAGGAAATTTGTCGGGGGGGGGGGGGGGGGGTTGGTTTTTTTTTAAA
>Ga0099364_10008907_pt1 | contig 14033 bp, 14 predicted proteins | sample TergutTh196P3_FD_73070 | JGI IMG/M metagenome (GOLD analysis project Ga0099364, IMG submission 73070) | Microcerotermes parvus P3 segment gut microbial communities from Pointe-Noire, Republic of the Congo - Th196 P3 | ecosystem: Host-associated > Arthropoda: Insects > Digestive system > Gut ...
AAAGATTTGGTCATCATTGCGATGGAGATACACCTGTTCCCATGTCGAACACAGCAGTTAAGTCCATCTACGGCGGAAGTACTTGGGGGTTGCCCCCTGGGAGATAGGCGAGTGGCCAAGTTAATATATGGTCCGTTGGTCAAGGGGTTAAGACACCGCCTTTTCACGGCGGTAACACGGGTTCGAATCCCGTACGGACTATATTTTCAGGACTCGGTTTTACCGAGTTTTGTGTTATTGCGGATTAGCTCAGTTGGTAGTAGCGCATGACTGTTAATCATGATGTCGTCAGTTCGAGTCTGACATCCGCAGCTTTATAGAGACCTTTGTGGTCTCTTTTTTGTGTTATAATTGTTGCTATGTGGTGAGGTTAGTAATGGAAAAACGATATACAACATGGAATGAGTATTTAAGAGCGAATTTTGGTGAAAAAATATTTAAAGTCCCTATTGATGCGGGATTTGATTGTCCTAATCGTGATGGAACTGTCGCTCATGGTGGCTGTACTTTTTGTACAGTTTCGGGCTCTGGAGATATGATTTTGGAGCCAGAAGCACCGATTGCGCAGCAGTTTGAGGCAGAGGTGATTCAATTTCATAAGAAATGGCCTGGAGTTAAGAAATATATTGTCTATTTTCAAAACTTTACAAATACGCACGCAGCTGTTGAGGTTTTGCGTGAGCGTTTTGAAGCGGCAGTAGGTCAACCTGATGTGGTGGGGATTTCGATTGGGACGCGTCCAGATTGTTTGCCTGAGGATGTGGTGGATTATCTGGCGGAGTTAAATGAGCGAATGGAAGTTTGGATTGATCTTGGTTTGCAAACGACATATGAGGAAACTTCTGAATTAATCAACCGTGCGCATGATTATGCGACTTATGTTGATGCTGTGAAACGTTTGAGGGTTCACGGGATTAATGTTTGCACGCATTTGATTAATGGTTTGCCGGGTGAAACTTCTGAGATGATGCTTGAAAATGTGAGACGTATGGTATTGGATTCAGATATTCAAGGAGTGAAATTACATTTACTGCATTTGATGAAAAATACGCGTTTGCAACGAGATTATCATGCGGGAAAATTACAACTCATGTCTCAAGAGGAATATGTGAAGGTGATTTGTGACCAGCTGGAGATGATTCCTAGGGAAATTGTCATCCATCGTTTGACCGGAGATGCACCGCGCGATTTGATTATTGGTCCGATGTGGTCTTTGAAAAAGTGGGAAGTTTTGAATAGTATTGATGCTGAAATGGAACGGCGAGGCTCGATACAAGGTTGTCGTGATGTTCGCTTGTCAAATGCTGTGACTTTTTAGAGAATTTTGTAATCCAATGTAGTTTATTTATTGTGTTCGATTGTTTGGGGAAATATTTTCTTTGAAATATAGTCTGTAGACTAAATATCAGGGAATATTTCCATGGGATAAATCATATAATGAATCCAAGTGACGAGGTGCTTTAATGGCTGAAACAGATTGGCGTGAGCAGTTAATCTCGGAATTAACTGCAGAATGCTCAAAAATTAATGGGATTTCTGGAATTTTTCTGGGTGGTTCATTAGCAGGTGGTGGCGCAGATGAATTTTCGGATGTGGATTTACGGCTACTGATAGAGCACGGTGTCAGTAAGTCTAAATTTTTGTCAGTGCTGACAAAAAGAAAGGATTTGCTGTTTATCGAAACTTTGACGGAACATTATGCCGTTTTACATTTTGAGCATTTCGTCAAAGTTGATGTGTTCGTTTATTTTCTGGAAGAGTTGACACCGTCAGTTTGGCTAAGGAAAATCAAAATTTTGATGGATAGGAACGATTTTCTGTCAGTACTGACAGAGCAATCAATGAGTGAAAAATTTCAACTTACTCAAGAAGAATTTGAGTTTTATCTAGGAAAATTTTACGCTTATGTTCATGAAATTTTCAGGAGGAGTCAACGTGAAGAATGGAACTATGCGCAGGAGTGCGATATTTATCTAAAAAATATCCTCTGTGCTTTTTGGTATATGGCATTGGGAGAACAGCCTAATAGTCTAGGAGATTGGTCAAAGTATGAGGGGATACGGTCAAAATTGTCGTTAGAGCAGCAGAACTGGCTAGTAAAATATACTCCAGTGAGCAATGTTCAAAATTTTTTGATGGAAGTTACTGAGCGGTCTTTGTCAGTGCTGACAGAAATTGGTGAGCGATGGAAAGTAGATTTTGATGATGAAAAATTTAGAAAAGTGGTGGAGAAAGTAGATGTTAAAAGCTTTAGCAATGGCACACAGCTGCTTGGAAGAGATTATAAAATCTGATGATATTGTGGTGGACGCAACAATGGGGAATGGCTATGATACGCTGTTTCTGTCAAATTTGACAGATCATGTTTTCGCTTTTGATGTGCAAAATGAAGCGCTTCTGGCGACTGAAAAACGTTTATCTGCTGCTGGAAAAAATGTCATCAAAATTTCTGCTTCCGAAAATGAAAAGTTACTGACAGAAAATCCGTCAGTAAAATTAATTTTAGATGGACATGAAAATGTTCGTAAATACATCAAACAGCCGATTAAGGCCGCGATTTTTAATCTGGGTTATTTACCAAAAGCAGACAAAACAGTCATTACAAAGCCTGACACAACATTGATAGCTTTGTCAGCACTGACAGATCTGTTGGTTATTGGTGGCCGAATTGCTCTTATGATTTATTATGGTCATGAGGGCGGAGAACAAGAAAAAAATGCGGTTATTCATTGGGTTTCTGGTCTTGATCAAAAAGCTTGGGAGGTTTTTACCTATGGTCCGCTCAATCAAGTTCATACTCCACCGATTTTAGTGATTTTGGAAAAGAAATAGCTTAGCAAGTGTGTGCTATCTCCGCCCTTTGGGCTACACTGTCCGTTTGCTTAACTGCACTGCTAAATCAGTAAGAGCAAAAGGTAAAGTGATAAGGCGAAATCGCAATCTGGCAATCTCTGCTTTCGTTCTGCTGCCCTAGTGTCTTAGCGAAATCGACAGCGGAGCAAAGCGAGATAGACTTTCGAGATAGACTTTAGAGACAGACAGGGTTGACCTCATTTAAGCAGATTGCTTAGTTGTTACACCTAGAGGTTGTGCTTAACATTGGTGTGGGAGAAATAATCCTTTACTAATGAAGTAATCGCTTCAATTTTCTATTTATAAATAGAAAAAAATTTCCATGAAATTAATCAAATTCTGAATATTTATACGTTCTAGAATGCTTGATTTTTCCAAAAAATAGTGTAAAATGAAAAAATGCTGTTTTAAACTATATTGCAAAAAAAGATTGAAATAAATGGTTGTGTTTTATAGATTGTGAAGTAATTAAATAGGGTAAAGCAGATATAAAAAATAATATAAGAAAGCTTGATTTATAGGGCTTTTCTCTTAGAAAAGGTGAAATTATGCAAGGAGTTCTGCTTGCGCTTGTTCCAATGGTTGCATGGGGTTCAATTGGTTTTGTCGCAAACAAATTTGGTGGTAATGCCAAACAGCAAACGCTTGGGATGACGCTTGGCGCATTTGTTTTTGCACTTATTGTTTTCTTGTTCCGCCAGCCGCATTTAACTTGGCCGATCTTTTTAATTGGATTTATCGGAGGATTGATTTGGTCAATCGGTCAGTTTGGTCAGTTTAATTCGATGAAGTATATGGGAGTATCTGTAGCAAGTCCACTTTCTTCGGGCACACAGCTTGTACTTGGCGGTTTGATCGGTGTTTTCGCTTTTCATGAATGGACAAAACAAATTCAATTTATTCTTGGCTTCATTGCCATGATTGTTTTGGTAATTGGTTTTTACTTCTCTGCGAAAAGGGATCCCGAAAATACTGTGATTCATGAACACCATAATTATGGTAAAGGCTTGATGTGGTTGACTTATTCTACTTTGGGTTATGTGGCTTATGTCATCTTGTTTAATAATCTGTCAGCACTTTGGTTCAACATATATTTTGATACATTGACCATCATTTTGCCAATGTCATTGGGAATGATTGTTGGTGCGATTGCTATGGGTGGTGGTAAAATCAAACTTGAAAAGTATGTTTTCCAAAATATGATTGTTGGTATTATGTGGGGCGTCGGAAATATCTTTATGTTGATGGCGGCTAGAGAAGCCGGAAATGCAATTGCTTTTTCATTTTCTCAACTTGGGATTATCATTTCGACAATTGGAGGAATTCTTTTCCTCGGAGAAAAGAAAACCAAAAAGGAGCTGGGTTATGTGGCGATTGGTATGATTCTTTTCGTTGTTGGTGCTCTATTGCTTGCTGTTGTTAAGTCAAAAGGTTGAAGTGAATGGGGGATTCTTTCTCCCTCATCAATGTTAGGGCACAACCTCTAGGTGTAACAACTAAGCGATCTGTACAGCAACAGTCTGCTTAACATCAAAGATGTGAGGTCACCCTGTCCCTGAAGTCTATCTCGCTTTGCTCCGCTGTCGATTTCGCTAAGTTGCTAAAGCAACAAGCTCAAATCGCAAGCGCTAGGATACTAGGGCAGTAGAACGACAGGGCTTGCCAGATTGTGATTTCGCCTTATCGCTTTGCCTTTTGCTCTTACTGCTTTAGCAGTTAAGCAAATGGACAGCGCAGCGAAATGGAGATAGTGCTGCTTATCCCGCCACCTTACAGAGGTGGGAGGACTAGGTGCTCCAGCACCGTAGCGAGCATCGACAGCGTAGCCCACCCAAAGGGCGGAGATAGCAATAGCACGCACTTGCTAAGTTAAAAATACAATAAGAAAACTCTGTCAGCATACTGACAGAGTTTTTACTTACTGACAAAATTTCTGTCAGTAAAATTATAACTTCTCATTCACAAAAATGACGAAATGATTCCAGAAAACTTTGAGTGGATTGCTCTTTTCTACATCATTTTTAGCAACGAGTGAAAATTGAGCTGTCGAACTTCCTGGAAGATAGCCAAGCTTATCTTTGAGTGAAGCAGATACTGTAACAATCTTTTGTCCCTTTGTAACGGGCGCTTCGATTGTTTTAGTTTTTTTCTGACTATATTTGATAGATAAAGATTTCAAATCAGCGCTTCCATCAGTAGCAAAGGGAACGACAGGATTGATTGTGTCTCCTGCAACAAGGTTAACAGATTTCTGTTTTCCGTCAGTCAACGAAATTTTGTCAAAATCTTTTATCGCTTTTCCCTTTTGAGTAAGACTAGCTGTGCACCAATGTCCATAGACGTAATTCATTAATTGATTAGTCAGAGTGAAAGGAGTTGAATTATCAACAGCGGGATTATCTGCATCTAAGACAACTGTAATGATACGAAAACCATTTTGGGTTGTTGTACCAGCAAAACAGTCGATTTGAAAGCTAGTTGACCCTGTCTTCAGACCATCAACCCCTGCGCGTGAGTTTGTAAATCCTTTAAGCATCTGATTAGTATTAGTAAGAGTAGTTTGTGTTTTCCCACCAGTATCAAAAGGAAGCTGCACTTGTTTGGTGATATCTAAAACTTGAGGATAATCTTTGATGAGATGATAAGAAAGTACGGCTACAGCTTTGGCGCTCATTGTGTTTGTGGCTGTGTTGCTTGAACCAGGATAAATATGTCCATTCAAATCATCATTTGGAAGTCCTGAAGCATTGACTAGATGCGTGTCATTAATGCCCCAAGCTTTCATTTGAGCGGTCATCATATCTACAAACTTTGGTTCAGAACCAGCAACTTTTTCAGCGAGTGCCACAGCGGCAGAGTTTGCTGATGGGATTAAAAGAGCATTCATGAGGTCTTTGACAGTATAGGTTTCGTCTTTAGCAAGTGGGATATTGCTTGCATTACTATTTTGCGTTAAATCATAGGCGTATTGAGAAATTGGCACTTTAGTTGTCCAACTTAGTTTCCCTTCAGCGATATCTTTATAAACGAGATAAGCAGTTAAAAGCTTAGTTATTGAGGCAATTGCTGTGCTTGAATCATCTGCATTTTGGGCATATAAAATCTTTCCACTAGAAGCGTCAACCGCAATTGCAGATTTTGCAGCTACGGAAAAACTATTACTAGAAGGAGTAGCGGCGCTGACAGAAATACCTGTTAGCACTGACAAAGCTGTCAGTAAGGTACAAAGAAGAATTGCAATTTTTTTCATGCCTTGATTATACCAAAAAAAGCAAGAAAGCCCAAGATAATCACAATAAATATATTTTATCAGTTTATTAATCTTAAAAAATTGATTGACAATTTCAAAAAAGAATGATATTATATTAAGCGGTACTTTTTACTTTGGACTCTCAGGAGAACTTGTTAAAGTTGCTAAACTTCTTGTCAGAACTTGGCTTAAGCGACCATATACTGACGCAAAAATCGCTCGAAAGAGCAGCCAATAAAAAGAAAGGAATGCTTTTGTATTTCTCATCGCTTCGCATTATGTGGAAAAATACAAAAAGCAGACAGTAAAATGCCTACAATTAATCAATTAGTACGCAAACCTCGTCAAGCTCAAGTGACTAAATCTAAATCACCAGCTATGAACGTTGGCTACAACAGCCGTAAAAAAGTACAAACTAAACTTGCCAGCCCACAAAAACGTGGTGTTGCGACTCGTGTTGGTACAATGACACCTAAGAAGCCTAACTCAGCGCTCCGTAAGTTCGCTCGTGTACGTCTTTCAAACCTTATGGAAGTTACAGCATATATCCCAGGTATTGGACATAACCTCCAAGAACACAGCGTTGTGCTTCTTCGTGGTGGACGTGTAAAAGACCTTCCAGGGGTACGTTACCATATCGTTCGTGGTGCGCTTGATACTGCTGGTGTATCTGACCGTAAACAAAGCCGTTCTAAATACGGTGCCAAAAAACCAAAAGCTTAAGAAGGGAGATAAGTAAGAATGCGTAAAAATCGTGCCCCAAAACGTGAAGTTTTGGCAGACCCAATGTATAACTCAGTCGTAGTAACTCGTCTTATCAACCGCGTTATGCTTGATGGTAAACGTGGTGTTGCGGCTCAAATCGTTTACGGAGCTTTCAAACAAATTGAAGAAGCTACTGGAAACAATCCACTTGAAGTTTTCGAAACTGCTATGGAAAATATCATGCCAGTTCTTGAAGTTCGCGCGCGTCGTGTTGGTGGTTCTAACTATCAAGTTCCAGTTGAAGTTCGTCCAGAACGTCGTACAACACTTGGACTTCGCTGGTTGGTAACAATCGCTCGTAACCGTGGTGAACACACTATGCAAGACCGTCTTGCAAAAGAAATCTTAGATGCAGCTAACAACACAGGTGCAGCAGTTAAGAAACGTGAAGATACTCACAAAATGGCTGAAGCTAACCGTGCGTTCGCTCACTTCCGTTGGTAATTTTAATTTGGACATCGGAAATTCTTGTTCTACCCTTACTCACGTACCTCAGTACGTTTTGTTTGGTCAGATGCTATGAATTTCTCTAGCCAAATCAAAATAGCAGCCTGTCACAAAAGACTAAAGAACTCCGGGCTGGGCTCCTGCCCGCTCGGATTTATTTTATCTTTTAATAAAAAATTTGTTAAAATGGTAGTTGAGGAAACTCAATACCTCTCAATGCTAAATAAAAATATAGGAGAAAAAAATGGCTCGCGAATTTTCACTTGCTAATACACGTAATATCGGTATCATGGCTCACGTTGATGCTGGTAAAACAACAACAACTGAACGTGTTCTTTACTACACTGGTAAAATCCACAAAATCGGTGAAACTCACGAAGGTGCATCACAAATGGACTGGATGGAGCAAGAACAAGAACGTGGTATCACAATCACATCTGCTGCAACCACTGCTCAATGGAAAGGTAACCGTGTCAACATCATTGACACCCCAGGTCACGTTGACTTCACTATCGAAGTACAACGCTCACTTCGTGTCCTTGACGGTGCTGTTACCGTTCTTGATGCTCAATCAGGTGTAGAACCTCAAACTGAAACAGTTTGGCGTCAAGCGACTGAATATGGAGTTCCACGTATTGTTTTTGCTAACAAAATGGACAAAATTGGTGCTGACTTCTTCTATTCACTCTCAACACTCCATGACCGTTTGGGTGCAAATGCACATCCAATCCAAATCCCGATTGGTGCTGAAGATGATTTCGTAGGGATTATTGACTTGGTAACAATGCGTGCAGAAGTTTACACTAATGACCTTGGGACTGATATTCTTGACGAAGAAATTCCAGCAGAATATTTGGAAACAGCTCAAGAATGGCGTGAAAAACTTATTGAAGCAGTAGCTGAACTTGATGAAGATATCATGGAAAAATACTTCTCAGGTGAAGAAATTACGGAAGCAGAACTTAAAGCAGCTATCCGTAAAGCAACAATCAATGTTGAATTCTACCCAATGCTTGCAGGTTCTGCTTTCAAAAATAAAGGTGTTCAAATGATGCTTGATGCAGTTATTGACTACCTTCCAAGTCCACTTGATATTCCTGCAATTAAAGGTGTAAATCCAGATACAGATGCAGAAGATGAACGCCCAGCATCAGATGAAGCTCCATTTGCTGCACTGGCATTCAAGATTATGACAGACCCATTTGTTGGACGTCTTTCATTCTTCCGTGTTTACTCAGGTACGCTTGATGCTGGTTCATACGTTATGAATACTTCAAAAGGTAAACGTGAACGTATCGGACGTATCCTTCAAATGCACGCTAATACACGTAAAGAAATTCAAACTGTTTATGCTGGTGATATTGCTGCTGCTGTTGGTTTGAAAAATACAACAACTGGTGACTCATTGACAGATGAAAAAGCACCAATCATTCTTGAATCAATCGAAGTTCCAGAACCAGTTATCCAATTGATGGTAGAACCTAAAACTAAAGCTGACCAAGATAAGATGGGTGTTGCTCTTCAAAAATTGGCTGAAGAAGACCCTACTTTCCGCGTTGAAACAAACCCTGAAACTGGAGAAACAGTTATCTCTGGTATGGGTGAACTTCACTTGGACGTCCTTGTTGACCGTATGAAACGTGAATTTAAAGTTGAAGCAAACGTAGGTGCGCCTCAAGTTGCTTACCGTGAAACTTTCCGCGCTGGCACTTCAGCACGTGGATTCTTCAAACGTCAATCAGGTGGTAAAGGTCAATACGGTGACGTATGGATTGAGTTCACACCAAATGAAGAAGGTAAAGGATTCGAGTTCGAAAATGCTATCGTTGGTGGTGTTGTGCCTCGTGAATTCGTACCAGCTGTTGAAAAAGGTTTGGTAGAAACTATGGCTAATGGTGTCCTTGCTGGATATCCAATGGTTGATATCAAAGCTAAACTTTATGATGGTTCATATCATGATGTCGATTCATCTGAAACGGCCTTCAAGGTTGCGGCTTCACTTGCGATGAAAGAAGCTGCTAAGACTGCACAACCTGCAATCCTTGAGCCTATGATGAAAGTTACGATTACTGTTCCTGAAGAAAATCTTGGAGATATCATGGGTCACGTGACTGCTCGTCGTGGTCAAGTCAACTCTATGGAAGCTCACGGGAAATCACAAATCGTTAATGCTTTCATTCCACTTGCTGAAATGTTTGGATATGCGACAACACTTCGTTCATCTACACAAGGTCGTGGTACTTTCATGATGGTATTTGACCACTATTCAGATGTACCAAAATCTATTCAAGAAGAAATCATTGCTAAAAACGGTCGTAATGCCGACTAAGCTTTGAGTCAATAAAAAAAGAAAACCTGTCAGCACTGACAGGTTTTTTTACATCATTGTTAGCACTGACAGAAGTTCAAGTTTCACATGAAACTTGAACGTTCGGAAATTGCGTGCTATAATGGACATATCAAGCAAGAAAATGGTGAAAATCATGAAAAGAAACGAACGTTTAGTCGATTTTACAAATTTTTTAATTAATCATCCTAATAAAATGCTTAATTTGAATGAATTAAGCAAGCATTATGAAGTTGCAAAGTCGTCTATTTCAGAAGATTTAGTGTTTATTAAACGTGTTTTTGAAAATCAAGGTGTAGGAATTGTGGAAACTTTCCCTGGAAGTTTGGGTGGTGTACGCTTTACTCCGTATATATCTGATGAACGTTCGCGAGAAATGACAGAAGAAATTGCTGAGCTTTTGCGTGAGGAAAATCGTATTTTACCTGGAGGCTATATCTATCTTTCCGATATTTTAGGTTTACCATTAAATTTGCGCAAAATCGGTCAAATTATAGCTCATGAATATCATGATAAGCAGGTCGATGTCATTATGACGATTGCAACAAAAGGAATTCCAATCGCTCAGTCTGTTGCTGAAATTTTAGATGTCCCATTTGTCATTGTTAGGCGAGATCCTAAAGTTACAGAGGGTGCAACGCTAAATGTGAACTATATGTCAGGTTCAAGTTCGCGAGTTGAAAACATGACTCTTTCTAAACGTAGTCTTTCTATTGGTCAAAATGTGTTGATTGTTGATGATTTTATGAAAGGTGCAGGAACCATTAATGGAATGAAGAGTTTGGTTCATGAATTTGATTGTTTTTTAGCGGGTATTGCGGTTTTTCTTGAAGGACCATTTAAAGGGGAGCGTCTTGTTGATGATTATAAATCCATTCTTAAAGTGGATCGCATTGACATTGCCAACCGTACGATTGACGTAAAATTAGGCAATATTTTTGATGAAAATGAACCAAAATAATCCGCTAAAGAGTAGTTAAAAGTACTGACAGAAATTTGTCAGTAGTGATGAGGGGGTTGTGAACATAAAAAATAGCAATCAAAAAACAGAAGAAAAAATTATTGAGAAAAGTTTTGATGTTGTTTTACTGTTAAAGAGTATTTTTGCAATTGTTGAAATTATCGGCGGTATTGCGATGTTCTTCATGACTCCAGAGCGCGTGAACAATGTTATCCATTGGTTTTCAAAAAGTGAATTACACGAAGTTCCCAACGATTTTTTCATCAATCTCATTGTTAATTTTGGACATCATTTCACAACAGGTACACAATACCTCGCAGCCATCTATTTACTGTCACATGGCTTGATAAAAATAATCACTTTATTTCTTTTATGGAGAAAAATTTTGTGGTCTTATCCTCTGTCAGTAGTAGTTTTTCTTGGCTTTATTATTTATCAGCTCAATGAATTTGCTACTCGCCATTCAATTTTTATGATTATAGTTTCGATTGTTGACGTAATAATGATTGTGCTTACCATCCTTGAATATCGCAATTTAAAGCATCAAAAAAATTACTGACAGAATTTCTGTCAGTAGATAAATCAATAAAAAAACACTGACAAAATTTCTGTCAGTGTTTTTTTATCAGTTAATGAGAGAAATTTTATTGAGAGGCCATATTCTAAGTTTCGCTTCACCAATAATTGCAGAGCGTTTAAATGTTCCGACAGCCCGACTGTCTTGAGAAACAACACGATTGTCACCAAGTAAGAAATATTGACCCTTAGGCACGGTAACAGTAAAAACGGGATTTCCAGTACTATCAACTGTGAAAGCTTTCGTATTTTGAGCTAAACTAACAAAAAAGTTTCGACTTTGTGAAGTAAGTGCATCAGTCAAAGGATAAGCAGCATATGTTTTTTCTAGCTTCCCATCTTTTAGTTGCTGTTGAAAATCTTTGAGGTAAGGTTCTTTATAAACTTTATTGTTGATTGTGAGTTGATCGTGATCAAATTTTATCACATCACCTGGCATACCTATCACGCGTTTCACAATGTCTTTAGTTTCGCCATTATTCGTTTCCTTTGCAACAACAATATCAAAACGATTAATTTGAGAGGTTTTGACAATGACCATACGTTCTCGGTCAGCAAGTGTCGGATCCATTGAATGCCCGTCGACAACGACTAGAGACCAGACAAAAATACGAGAGAGAACAACTACAATGATAATCGCGAGAAATAATCCCCACTCTTTCAAAAATTTTTTCATGAATTTTATACTTTCTATATTTTAGAGATTTTTAATGCTTTTTTAGTATTAGCAAAATGTAACTTTGCCAAATTTCGAAGAGTATCAATCCCTTTGATTTTGATGATATCAGCAGCAATTTTATCAGAATTTGCCCCTGCACCACTAGGTAATTTGAATCCAGAACTAATAGACAGAGCTCTAAGATTTTCTAAAAAAAGAAAACGAGCAATGATGGAACTCACTGCTACTGCTAGAAATTGATCTTCTGCTTTGGTCAGTAAGGTTACTTTTGTCAGTACCTGATTTTTCTCACTTTTTACATATTTCTTATAATTTGCCTCCGTTGTAAAAGCGTCAATAATGACGGCGGTAGGAGATTTTTTTAACTTTTGTTCCAACAAAAAAATGGCTTGATTATGCAAAGCAACTTTAATACTAACAGCATTATAGCCTGATTCAATAACCTCATTATATTTTGAAGGCTCAACAACTAGAGGGATATGTAGGACTTTATCCATTAAGATAGGAGCAATTTCTATAATTTTTTCGTCAGTCAATTTTTTGGAGTCAGCAACACCAAGTTTTTTTAAGAGCGCAAGATTCTCAGAGTTAACATAACTCGCAACAACAAATAACCCTCCAAAATAAGAACCATTTCCTACTTCGTCTGTACCGATAATATCAGTTTGCTTTTCGGGAACTTCTTGTATACTGTATCCAAAAGCACTAGCCAATTTTTCAGCTTCTACACCTTGAAAAACAACTTTTCCAGAAGTATAGACTGAGATGGAGGTTTTTTCAACTTTAGCAAAAAAAGTAATATAAGGGTTTTTAGATGAAGTTTTATACTGATTAAATTTGATATATAACTGCTCAAGTTCTTTTTTATTTAATTTTAGAACAATGTTCATAAGGATATTCTACCACAAAAAAACGACCAATAAAAACGAAAAAATCTTGACAAAGCAAATAAAAATATGATATGATGATAAACGGTATTGTTTACCCCATTTTTGTGGCCCCGGAAACCCAAAAATACCTAGCAATTAAGGAATGATTGCGTGTAAACAAATTCTAGTAAAAGGAAAATAAGCAAAATGATGAAAACCACTTTCATGGCTAACGCACAAAACGTTGACCGTAAATGGTACGTAGTTGATGCGACAGATGTCCCTCTTGGACGTCTTTCAGCAGTTGTAGCAAGCGTACTTCGCGGTAAAAACAAACCAACTTATACACCTCATGCTGATGCAGGAGACTTTGTAATTGTTATCAATGCTGAAAAAATCAAATTGACTGGTAAAAAAGCAACAGATAAAGTTTACTATTCTCACTCACTTCACCCAGGTGGCTTGAAATCAATCACAGCTGGTGAACTTCGTGAAAAGAATGCTGTTAAATTGATTGAAAAATCAGTTAAAGGTATGCTTCCACATAACACACTTGGACGTGCACAAGGCATGAAACTTAAAGTGTTTGTTGGTGGAGAACACACTCATGCAGCTCAAAAACCTGAAGTTCTTGATATCTCAGGTTTAATCTAATCAGGAAGGACCGAAACAAATGGCACAAGTACAATATGCCGGCACAGGCCGTCGTAAAAATGCAGTAGCACGCGTACGTCTCGTACCTGGTACTGGTAAAATCACTGTAAATAACCGTGATGTTGAACAATATATCCCACATGCTGATATGCGTTTGGTTATCAACCAACCATTTGCAGCCACGCAAACAGAAGGTGCTTACGACACACTCGTAAACGTTAATGGTGGTGGTGTATCAGGTCAAGCAGGAGCTATCCGTCATGGTATCGCTCGTGCATTGCTTGAAGTAGACCCTGACTTCCGCGGTTCTTTGAAACGTGCTGGTCTTCTTACACGTGACGCCCGTATGGTTGAACGTAAAAAAGCTGGTCTCAAGAAAGCCCGTAAAGCATCACAATTCTCAAAACGTTAATTTTATTGTTAATAGGACAGAAGCTCCAAAAATGTTTGGAGCTTTTTCTGTACTAAAAAGTGATAATACAGGTTAGTAACAAAAAAATATAAAAAAATCACAACAAATAATTGACAAAGGGTGTGTAGTTTGATAGAATATAATAGTTGTCGCGAGAGAGGTAAGCCACTCAAGCGTTTAGACCCTTGAAAACTGAATAAAGAAGAATGACTCATGTGAT
>Ga0099364_10008908_pt1 | contig 14033 bp, 14 predicted proteins | sample TergutTh196P3_FD_73070 | JGI IMG/M metagenome (GOLD analysis project Ga0099364, IMG submission 73070) | Microcerotermes parvus P3 segment gut microbial communities from Pointe-Noire, Republic of the Congo - Th196 P3 | ecosystem: Host-associated > Arthropoda: Insects > Digestive system > Gut ...
AACACGAAATACCTCATCAACCCCACGGGGCGGTTCGTGATCGGCGGGCCGCACGGGGACACGGGGCTGACCGGGCGCAAAATCATCGTTGACACTTACGGCGGCTTCGCCCGGCACGGCGGCGGCGCCTTTTCGGGCAAAGACCCGACGAAAGTGGACAGGAGCGCGTCCTACGCCGCCCGGCATATCGCCAAGAACCTTGTGGCGGCGGGGTTGGCTGACAGGCTGGAGCTTCAGGTTGCCTACGCCATCGGCGTGGCGAGTCCTGTTTCTCTGCTGGTAAACACCTTCGGCACGGGCAAGCTGCCGGATCAGGTGATTCTTGATATTATCAGCAAGCATTTCGATTTGCGACCCGCCGCAATCATTGAGCGGTTGGGACTTCGCCGTCCGATATACGCGCAGACCGCCGCATACGGTCATTTTGGACGCAACGACCTTGATCTGCCGTGGGAGCGGTTGGATGTGGTCGAGGCGTTGAAGGCGGAGTTTTAGCAGCGGCTCAGTCATCTGCCACGCTCTTTTCTGTTCTTATAAATCTTGAGGAGGTACCCCTTATGCCAAAATTAGTTATCTGTGAAAAACCCAGCCAAGCGCAAGCCTACGCCGCCGTCCTGAACGCAAAGAAGCGTCAGGACGGTTTTTTAGAGGGCAACGGCTGGATCGTATCGTGGTGCTACGGGCATCTTGTGGAGCTGGCGGCGGCTGACGCTTACGGCGAACGATACAAACGCTGGAGCCGCGACACCCTGCCGATCCTGCCCGAACGCTGGCAGTATAAGACCATGAAGGACAAGGTCAAGCAGTTGTCCGTTCTTCGGGGACTCATGAACCGCTCCGATGTGGACGGCATTGTCTGCGCTACGGACGCCGGGCGGGAGGGTCAGCTTATATTCCAGTTAGTCTACGATCAATGCAAATGCAAGAAGCCGATACAGCGGCTTTGGATTTCGTCGATGGAGGATTCGGCTGTCAGGGAGGGCTTCGCCGCCCTGCGCCCCTGCGCGGACTACGATAACCTCTACCGTTCCGCGCTCTGCCGCGCCCGCGCCGACTGGCTGGTTGGCATTAACGCCACGCGGCTCTTTTCCTGTTTGTACGGCTCCACCCTAAACGTTGGTCGTGTGCAGTCCCCCACGCTGGCGATGATTGTCAGCCGCGAGGAAGCGGTGAGAGGCTTCGTGTCCGAGCCGTTCTACACGCCGGAGATAGATTGCGGGCAGCGTAACGCTGCACCCAGCTTCCGCGCGGCGGGGACGAGGGGGTCATCACTCGAAGCCGCCGAAGCTGTCCGTGCCGCCGCCGATGAGCAGGACGCCGTTGTCCTGTCGGTGGAAAAAGCGCAGAAAACCGCCGCGCCGCCCAAGCTGTATGACCTGACCACGCTACAGCGGGATGCAAACCGACTTTTCGGGTTCACGGCGCAGCAGACGTTAGATTATACACAAAGCCTTTACGAGAAGAAGCTGTGTACTTATCCCCGCACAGACAGCCGTTTCTTGACTTCCGGCATGGAGGACGGGCTTCCCGCGCTGATCCGGGAAACAGCGTCCGCGCTTTCTTTCGTTTCCGGGATAGATTTTCCGCTTAACACCAAATGCGTGGTAAACGACAAAAAAGTGACTGACCATCACGCTATCATCCCTACGATGGAAATGGCCAAAACCGACCTTTCCTCACTCCCTGCCGGAGAGCGGAATATTCTGCATATGCTGACCGTGCGACTGCTCTGTGCCGTCGCTCCGGTTCACAGCTACGAGGTGGTCACGGCGGTCTTGGAATGCGGCGGACATAGCTTTAGCGCAAAAGGTAAAGCCGTCCTCTCTGACGGTTGGAAAGCCGCCGACAACGCTTTCCGCGCCATGCTGAAACACAAGCCTGAGGACGACAACGAAGAGGACGATGCCGCCCTACCGAAGCTATCGAAGGGTCAGGTGTTCCCATCCGTGACGGCTTCCGTCAAAGAAGGCAAAACATCCCCGCCGCGCCGGTACACGGAAGACACGCTCCTGTCCGCGATGGAGACGGCGGGCGCGGAAGATATGCCCGACGACGCCGAGCGCAAGGGGCTGGGAACACCAGCCACCCGCGCCGCTACCATCGAAAAGCTGATCAAATCCGGCTTTGTAGAGCGGCAAAAGAAAAACCTCATCCCGACACAGAAAGGCATTAATCTGATCGCCGTGCTACCGGACAGCGTAAAATCACCACTGCTGACTGCCGAGTGGGAGCAAAAACTCAAACTTGTCGAGCGGGGCGAACTTGCGGATATCGCGTTCATGGACGGCATCGCCGCTATGACCCGGAAGCTGGTCGCGGATCATGCCGCTCCGGTCGCGGAATACTTGGCTCTGTTCGCCGCCACGCCTGCGGATTCAAAGGGGGGAACGAATCGTTCACCCCTTATCGGTTCATGTCCGCGCTGTGGATTCGGCGTTATCGAAAGGGACAAAGGCTTTTTCTGTTCCAGCCGGGTATGCAAGTTCGTCCTTTGGAAAGACAACCACTTTTTTGAAGCGAAAAAGAAAAAACTCGACAAAAAGACCGCCGCCGCGCTTCTCAAAGAGGGGCGCGTTTTCTTTTCGGATTTATTCAGCGAGAAAACCGGCAAGACCTACGCTGCGACGGTCGTGCTGGAGGACACAGGCGACAAGACCAACTATAAACTTGAGTTTGACGGGAGGAAGGCATAATGGGCGATTATTTGCAACCCGGTCATGCCATGTGGGAAGACCACAAAAACCATTACGGCATAATCACGGCGCGGATTATGTGCATCAGCTATCTCAATATGCAGGCACATAAAACAGACCCGGATGAACAGGCTTTTTGCCGAGAAATACGCGAGGCTATGGCTGCGGAGGGCAATATGACCGGCAAACCCGTCTACCTCAAATCATGGGAAACGGCGCAAAGGAACGGGGAGGCAAAACTGTTCGACGACAGCGAATGGTGCAACAGATTGTGTGCCGGTGAAATTGACGACGCTATCAAAGCCTGTGAGTACGGCGACGGGTCGTATAAGCTGGAACCCGCCGCTCAAGCCCTTTTGGATCAGTACGGAGCCGAGAGGCTGAGTTTAATCTTGGCTATCGAGGTTCGGAGTGGCAGGGATTCGTTTTCTGACGAGAACCGTGTTTGGTCGGACGGGTTTGACATCCAGAGCGGTTTCGCCGGCAGCGGCGTCAGGACGCATTCAGAGGTGCTTGACGAGTTTATCACTTGTTTTCGGGAAACATTGGACAGAACCCGTACCGCAGAGGTTACAGCGCCCGGCAGTGAAGCGCCATACGAAAACGGCACGGATTACTGGTGCGACATAAAAAAGGTCAGCGTCAGCTTGGACGCCGCGTTCTTTGTCGGCGGCAAGTACATCGAGGAGCATATGAGAAGCATCCGCACATTTGGCGAGATTCACTTCTGCTACGAGCTTTTCGGCGCCATGTACGCAGATAAAACGGTTACGGCAAATCCTGCGGAGCTTGTCTACTCGTATGACAGGGACAAAGCCGCGGAACGCGGGGAAACCTCGTATTTTCAGACAAGCGCCAAGCTCAATTCGGACTGCGCCGCCGCTATCGACAAGGTCATCCACCTTTCCCGGTACAGACCTAATCACTACAACCACGACCTCGCCGCGATGAAAGCCGTCCACGACTTCGGTTTCCACCGCGTCAATTTAGTGCTGGCGCATAACGTCAGGAAAAACACCGAAGAGTATTCGGCGAAAAACCGGGAATGGGCAGACGGACTCGGCACGCATGGAGAAGGATTCGCCGGCGCGACGCTGGACACGCATCCGTCGCTTGTCGACCAGTTCATCAACCACGCCCGCGAGTTGTACAAGTTTGTGGACGCTGACCGCTTCGTCCTGCCGGGGCGCGCGGAAAGCGGGAAGACCAACGCCGGATATGAAATCATCCGCGCCATTGAGTTTGAAAACAACAGAGGCTTTGCCATCGGTCTGAATCCCAATGACGGGGCGCAGTTTGTAACATGGCAGTTTGTCGTGGAAAACAGCAGGCGCGCGTTTTATCAAGGCAATTACAGCAATGACCTCGCGGACGCGGCGGCAAACTATATCGCCCGCGCGCAAGTACACATGATCGGCGAGAACACAAGGGAAATGCAGAGACCGCCTGCCGCCGAAGCGCCGGAACTGAACGAAGCAGAGCAAAACTTCGCCGCTTGGATGGCTGTGACCGAATCCAGCCGCTACCGCTGGGTGGAGGACGAAATCGTTCGCTTGAACGGGCGCGGCGCCATGTATTACACGGGCGGCGAGGACGGCATCTATATCCGCGTTCATACAGACGGCAAACTGGAAGCCGGGGACTATGAAGGCGCAATCCCGCATATCGGCGAGGCGTTCTTCAAACCCGCCGTAACCAAGCAATTCGACACTTACAACGAGGCGTACACACGGGCGATGGAGGCCGGGGGCAAGCAGTTCATGGTTGATATGTTCAGCGGGTCGGAGCCGCAGCCTTTGGTTCACATTGTCGGCAGCGACACGGCGGAGGAGAAGCCGTCCGTCCTGAAACAGATCCGGGACGCGCAGAAAACGCCGCCAGCGCCACGCAAACCGAAAGAACCCCGCAAAAGCAAAAACGATATTGATTTATAACAGAATGGAGGGCAGTTTCATGGCAAAAGACTACAAAACGATCCGCTTCGTTAACCGTGAAGGCGTGGAGTTGTTCAAGATTCCGGATGGCGCGAATATCAAAATAACATACCCACCCGGCGACGGTCGCGGCACCATCATTCGCCCATGCAAATATGAAGGGCCGCACCACGTAACAATCGGCAGCGCCTTATATCATATAGATGAGTTCGCCATGCGAATGTATCAGGTTGGAGCGCGTTACGAGCCGGAGGTGCAGCTTCAATGGGCGGAGATTCTGCCGATTACGCCGGGTGAGGAGAAATACTGTACCTACAACCGTGAAAAAGGCAATACCTGTATCGGTCATCTCGCCGGTGATTTTGGTCATCATGGGGATCGGTTCTTTTCGTCTTGGTCTGACCGCGAAAGCGGCAAAAACACACCCAAGTTCCAAACGGATTTTCACAGCGCGGTTTACGCGCTTCGGAGGCATCTGTTAAAAGACTACGGCACAATGAAGGAGTTTTGCGAAAAACACCCGGAGGCAAAACTGCCGGACACAGGCAATCTCACACACTACGGATTTAAGCTGGACGCAGGGCGCCGTCAGTATTTTATTCGGTGCAATGTAGAAACCGTGCCGCGGGACAGCCGCTTTATTATCTACGCCTACAATAAAATGGCACGGGAGCGTGAACAGGCACAGCCGGAGAAGCCGTCTGTCCTGAAACAGATCCGCGACGCGGAGAAAGCTCCGAAGCCGCCGCGAAAGCCAAAGGCGCCGGGCAAGAAAAAGGACGGTGCTGAGTTATGACTATATCCTGCACAGACGCGCTTCCCACTCGGAGGCGCGTTTTTCTTTTGGGCTTTTTCGGCAAAACCGGGGGTGATGGCCTATGACCGCACCGTCACGGGTCATTCGCGTGTTTCCACGCCGTACCGCCGCTACGCCGGACGACGTGCTGGCGTTTACATCGCCGCCGCCGAAGACTTTGCCTGAAGCGGACGAGGTTCACGTTTCAACGGCGTTTACTTACGATCTGCCGAAAGCCGATGCGCTGGCGGAGGCTTGGGCTAAGACGGGGTTGCCCATCAGTATGGGCGGGCCGGCGTTCAACCAACCGGGCGGGGACTTCGTGCCGGGGCTATACCTCAAACACGGTTATGTCATCACTTCCCGCGGGTGCAACCGAAGGTGTTGGTTCTGCTCGGTTCCCGCGCGGGAGGGCGGCAAGCTGCGGGAGCTGCCTATCACATCAGGACATAACGTCCTTGACGACAACCTCTTGGCCTGCTCCGAGAAGCACATCCGGGGCGTTTTCACCATGTTGAAGCAACAGGCGAAGCGTCCTGTTTTCACAGGAGGTCTGGAAGCCGCGCTCTTACAACCGTGGCACGTTGAGCTTCTGCGAGAAGTCAAAGCGGCGCGGATGTATTTCGCCTACGACACCCCCGACGATTACGAGCCTTTGGTTCAAGCCGGGCGGCTCCTACGGGACGGTGGCATCACAAAAGCGTCGCACCGAGCGACTTGCTATGTGCTGATCGGCTACCCCGGCGACACGATGGACGCCGCCGACACGCGCATTCGCGCCGCTTGGGAGGCTGGCTTCGTACCCTATGCCATGCTCTACCGGGACGATACCGGCGCGGTTGACGCGGATTGGAGCCGTTTCCAGCGGGCTTGGGTGCGGCCGGAGATCGTGTTGAGCAGACTGAAAAACAATCAATAATGAACAGGAGGAGCGATTATGCCAACCTATACACTGGATGAATTACAGAAAAAAATGGAGCCGCAAGCGCAGCGGGACAAAGCGCTGATCCGCAGATGCGTAGACGGACTTAGCTTGTACGCGGCAGGGATAGCGGAGAATAATCGGCACTCGTCTAAGATCGAGGAAATGCGGAAGCTCGCCGTAAACCTTGTCGGCTATTGGGGGCTTGACGACTATGGCGCGAACGCAAAGGCATCGGAGGAAATTCTTGACGCTTTCGACGAAAAGGTTTGGGAAGCGAGGTCGGGCGGATCGGTCACAGGCGATATTTTCCAGACCGCGCCCAATGTCATATATGGTCTGTACCGTTACGGCGAGGAGATGATTGTCGGTCAGGGGCGAGACGTTATGGGCGAAATCCTTGATATGCGCGACCTGATGAATGACATCGCGCAGACATGGGACTTTGAGCCTGATGTTTTGGACGGCCTGACCGCCCGGCTTGAAGCCGGTGTTCGTGAATTGCTCGACAGCAAACCACTGCCCGGTCAGCCCGTGAGCGGTTTAAGCAACGTCGGTTATGTTATCAATCAGGTTTTGATGTTCGACAACGACCGTGGCTTCGCGTTGGGTCACAACCCGAACGCGCCGGCGCCTTTCGTAACATGGCAGTTCAATCATAATGAAAACGGTTCGCTGGATTATTATTGGGGCAGTTATCACAGTTCGGAAGACCGGGCGCAGATTGGTTACATTACACGTTCTGAGGATTACCGGCGTCAGTATAAGGTAAACGAAAAGCCGTTTCCGTTTGCCGCTGTTGAAATGGGTGCGGAGCAGAACTGCAACATGATCGACGGCGTGCCGAACAACACAGGCATTCCCAAGCCCGACCTGACGGATGGTCAGACTTATACCGAGATACGGGAGCTTGCACCTGAGACGCTGCCTGAAAACAATACACAAGCCGGAAGCAGCGAAAAAACATCCGTTTTAGACCAAATCAGGGCGGCGCAGAAAGCACCCAAGCAGCCGCGGGAGCAAAAGCCGGAGCGGGACAAGAAAAAGACCGATCCGGAATTATAACGGAGGGGGACGATTATATGTTACAAACTAAAGCCGTATTTAAGCGTAAAGATACGGAAATTGAAACCACAAACTGCGTGATCGAAAAAGTTATCCGTTTGTCCGGCGCGAAATTCGATGGGTTTTCACTCAACCTTATGCGTGAGTGGGATTTTATCCGAGACAACAAACCCGACACCGCAAACAATGCGGAAGGAAAGCGCCGCTGTCTGCTTATCATGGGCGAAGGGCGGCGCGATGGGGTTTTAGTAAACCCGGAGGGCAGCGATTACGCACGGTTCAGCGCGTTCATGCCGAACGCCGAGGACTTTCTGACCGTGGGGCGATACCCGGCTCTTGGCGAACTCAACAAAAAGCTGACCGATGTTGTTGACCATATCGCCGACCAAATCGGCGGCAACGCTTATATTGACTCCAATAACAGGATTCACTCCACGGTTGACCTTCTTGATTTGGAGACAGTATTCGGCATTGATTTTATGACAAACGGCGTTATCCGGGATACAGTTTTGGATATGCTCAGTCAAAAGCCGGAGATTAAGGACTTTGAGCTTGATAAAAACGAGTTAATCATCTACAGCGAACCCGAACAGCCCGAAGACCTTTCCGACCCAACCGTCACGCCCACGGATATGTACGCCTATGGTTACGGCTGGGAGGGCATGATCCCCCTCGGCAAAGACCGCGCGCTGGAGCTTTTCGACAGCGGCCACGAGATATTCATGCTTCACGAAAACGACGCAGAGAGCGCCATCGACGACCGCGCCGATATCGAAACCCATGACGGTTTGTTTGGCACGGAAGATCCCGCATGGGTCAGGCCGGAGCATGAGCCGCCCATCGAAGTGTTTATACTTAACCGTGAATTATACGACAAAGGCGAGGCGTCCGGTGAATGGCTGACGCTTCCCGCCGACGCTGACGATCTTTGCGCTCTGTTTGAACGCATCAAAATCGGCAAGCCGAGCGAGGGCGCGTTCACCATCACCGCCGTCCGTGTGCCGGATGATCATATCCGTGATTATATTTCCAAGTACGACAGCCTTGACGAGTTGAACTTGCTGGCATCGTACATGAGCGGCTTGGAAGATTTCGAGCTTGATAAGTTTAAGGCCATCCTCACAAGCGGCGTCGCCTATATTGGCGGCAATACGGCGGCGCTTATAAACGTGCTTTGCTCCGATAACTTCGACGCCTTTGAATTGATCGATGCCACGGACGCCGAGTCGCTGGCACGGTATTATGACCGTGAGAACAACGAAAACCCCGAAGATATCAGCTTTGAGGATTACGGCAAGGATTGCATAAAAAGCGAAGGCGGCAGATTTACCGAATCGGGGTATATCAAGTTCAAGTATAAGGAACTGCTCCCCGAATACACCGGCGTTGTGCCTGACGGGTATAAAATCACCGACATGGCGCTCCAAGCCTTCCGCTTCAGTAAAACAGAGCGGGGGCTGCCGGAGGACAAACCGTCCGTGCTGAAACAGATCCGCGACGCGCAGAAAACGCCCAAGCCGCCGCGCAGGGACAAAACGCCGAAAAAGAAAAAGGAGGCGCCGGAGCTATGATGTTCACCACGGAGGAGCGGCGGCTCCTTTTTTTGTACCATTCCGGCTCCGCGTCCGATACCGCCGCCGTAGTGTTGGACGCGCTGAACGACATTACCGATCCGGACGAACGCACCGCCGCCGAGAGCCTTCTGCAAAAGCTGGAGGGTATGGGCGAGGCGGCGTTTGATATTTTGGATATGGGGAATTTTTATGACTGATAAAAAACCAAAACGCAAGCGTGGGACACATCTTCATTTTTGTGTCGATGATGAGGAAGCCGCTCTGATCCGTGAGCGCATGGCGAGTTCGGGTGTGACCAGCTTGGGAGCATACGCCCGCAAGATGCTCATCGACGGATACCACATAAATGTTGACCTGACCGATGTGCGGGAGCTTGTGTCGCTTTTGCGGCGGTGTTCAAACAATTTGAACCAGATCGCCCGCCGTGCCAACGAGACGCGCAGCATCTACGAGGCCGACATCGAGGACTTGCGCCGACAGTACGACACTCTGTGGGATGCCGCCAATGGTATCCTGTCCGGGCTGGCGAAGATAAAATGACGGGTTTTCCGACCCGTCAAAAGCACTAAGAAACGCCCTCAAACCGCTTGAAAGATTGACGCGAAAAAGCCCGTAAATACAGCGTTTGGGCCTTGTAAAACACCTCGATCCAAGTTAACATGACAGTGTAAGGAGCAGTATAAAACGCTGCAATATGAAGGGATTGGTGATTTCGATGAGGCTTATTTTGAAACTTCTCGCCGCGCCGTTTGCGCTGGCGCTGACCATCGCGGCCGCTCTTTTCTCGTTCATCCTGTCGATGTCGAACGTCATCTTCGGAATCGTATCCACCATCGTGTTTCTCGCGGCTACGGCTCTGTTCATCATGGGCGAACCCACGAGCGGGATTGCGTTCATGGGCTTGGCGTTCCTCGTCAGCCCGTTCGGGATTCCCGCTCTGGCCGGATGGCTTGCGGGGAAGCTGGGCGGTGCCGGAGGCGCGCTCCGGGCGTTCATCTTCAGCTAAGGTGTTTCAATTTCCTGTAATACAAAGTGGCTCCTGCTTATGCGGGAGCCACAAGTGTTTTGAGGAAGTTTTGCACACATATATTTTTCATGGAAGGGGGATGATGCTCTATGCGATTGACCGTAAGAGAGATGGAGATTCTCTGCGCGATGCACAAGGGAACGCTTTCCGAGACGCTGGAACTGCTCCGTGATGCCGCGGCGAAAGAAAGCGAACTGCCTGATCGGATGGCTGCCATTAACAGCTTGACGGAAAAGCTGTCACGGATGCGCGAGGGCGATGTTGTTTTTCTTGCTTTTGAGCCTGAAAAATAAAGAGGTCAGGCGGCCTTGCGTTACGAGCGCGGGCCGCCTTGCTCTTATTTCTTTTCACAGGACTCCTTGAGTTTCCGAAGAGATATGCATTCGAGAACGGCGGCGCGGTTTGCCGCGTTCAGCGAGAGTATGTCGGATATGACCTCGCCCGCCGTCCGCTCCGCGCTCACTTTTTTGTTCTGCCCGGTAATACCTTCTCGGCAGCTTGTCCTGCCGAGAAGAAAATCGGTAGACACGTTGTAATAATCGGCGAGGAGTACCAGCAAGCGCGTCGGCAGTTCATTTTCGCCGTTTTCGTATTTTGAATAATGCTGTTGAGATATACCAAGCAGATTTGCGATTTCGATTTGCTTCACATCTCTATCTTCACGGAGACCACGGATAATTCCCACATAATTGCTCATGACTGTTCACACCCCTTTAAGTATGTATACAATTTTATCACACATATAATAATAGGTATTGAAAAATCATACCGTTATATGTATAATTGTTTTGCGTACCTATTATTATATGTGTAACGAAGGAGCTTATGCAGACTGCTATGACAAAAAATTCATGCGCGTTCACCGGGCATCGCCCGACACGCTTTGCTTTCGGATACGACGAGAGCGACGAGCGATGCCTGAAAATAAAGGAACTCATGCGGGAGCAGATCGCCGCACTGATTGCTGTGGGTGTCACGGAGTTCTATACCGGCATGGCTCTCGGTGTGGATCAATGGGCGGCGTCCATAGTGTTGGATATGAAGGACACCCATCCGGGTATCCGGCTTGTCGCCGTCCTGCCTTGTGAAACACAGGCAAACAGTTGGTCTGCCGAACAGCGGGAGCGGCATTTCGACACGCTTGCTCTGTGCGATGAAGTAGTTACGCTGCATAAGCATTACACCCGCGCCTGTATGTTTGAGCGAAACAGATACCTTGTTGACCACGCGGAGTATCTGCTGGCAGTCTACGATGGCAGCGGGAAAGGCGGAACGGCGTACACGGTCAGGTATGGGGAACAGCAGCAGAGGCGTATCACGATCATCCATCCTGACACGCTGGCTGTGACCAATCCGGTGGAGAGAGGGGGGAATATAAATCATGAGTGAAGCTAATACTTGCACTTGCCCGGTATGCAATCGGGAGGTTAATCCGACCAATGGACTCACCGGCGATGAGCAAATCATAGACGGGATTATCAAGCTATACAAAGAATTACAGGCGAAGCGGGAGTGTCCGAACTGCCCTCGGTGCGGGTTGGATCGCATGGCGAGACGCAACGCTTTGAGCAGACAGTTGGATATTGACGTCTGTCCCGAATGCGGCGCCGACGAAGCGGTCAGAGCCGCCAGCGGCGACACGCTGCCTGTTTCCGAGTGGTGGATCGTCCGGGAAGTATACAGACTCCGGGAGCATACATAAAAACGGAGCGCAGACGTTCCAATTCAAAGCCGTCCTCTGGGGCGGCTTTTTCTTTTGGGGAGGAGGTGACGCGGTGGCGACGACAAGGCTTATGGCATTGCATACAGGCATGGGCCGGAGCGTGGCGAAGGCTCTGCGCGACAGCATTGATTATATGGAGAACCCGTTCAAGACAGACAACGGCGAGTGGATTTCCTCGTATGAGTGCGACGCAAAAACCGCCGACGCCGAGTTCCTGTTGTCCAAGCAGAAGTACGCGGCGCTCACGGGACGGGATCAGGGTAAGCGGGATGTCATCGCGTATCATGTCCGGCAGAGTTTTAAGCCCGGCGAGATCACTCCTGCGGAAGCCAACCGTATCGGCTACGACCTTGCCATGCGGTTCACGAAGGGTCGGTTTGCTTTTATCGTTTGTACGCATACTGATAAAAAACATATCCACTCGCATATAATTTGGAACAGCACGGCGTTGGATTGCACAAGGAAGTTCAGAAACTTCTTCTTTTCGGCTCTCGCCCTGCGGCGGTTGAGTGACCTGATCTGTGTTGAGAACGGTTTGTCTATCATAGAAAAACCGGGGCTGAGTCCGGGGAAAGATTACGGACGGCATATGTTCCCTGACGGCAGGCCGCCCTCCTTTCAACAGAGGCTCCGCACCGCCATCGACGCCGCGCTGGAAAAGAAGCCGGCAACCTTCGAGGACTTCCTTGACTTCATGCGCGAAGCGGGATGCACGGTTTTAGAGGGCGGCAAATATTTGAGATTCCTCGCTCCCCATGAGGACGGTCTGCCGGATCAGGAAAAACCCACACGCTGCGATACCCTCCGCGGCGATTATACCGAGCAAGCCATCCGTGAGCGGATCGCCGGCCTGCGTGTTTCATCCTCTGCCGGTAGAGCGCCGGACATGGGTGCGCGACCAAGCCTGCTCATCGACATCGAGACCAAGATGCGCGAGGGCAAAGGGCCGGGCTTTGAGAGATGGGCCAAGCTGCACAACTTGAAGATGATGGCTCAGACGCTCATCTATCTTCAGGAGAACGGCTTGGACGACTACGCCGTCCTGAGAGACAAGACGGCGGCAGCCACGGCGCGGTTCAATGAATTGTCGGGACGCATCAAAGAGCTTGAGGCTGGTTTGAGCGCCAACGCAGAACTGCAAAAGCAGATTGTAAATTACTCAAAGACGCGGCAGACCTACATCGAATACCGCAAGGCGGGCTACTCCAAAAAGTTCAAGGCGTTGCATGAGGCGGACATTATTTTGCACCAAGCCGCCAAGAAATACTTTGACGGACTCGGCTTGAAAAAGCTGCCGACCGTCAAAGCCCTGCGCGAAGAGTACGCCCCGATGCTGGAGGAAAAGAAAAAAGCCTACCGGGAATACAAGCAAGCGCAAGCCGAGATGCGGGAGCTAATTTCCGCGAAAACGAATGTTGACAGGCTTTTGAATATATCGGATACACGAACGGGGCGCACAACGGAAAGGGACATCTAACCCTTGTCACGCAACAAAAATAGCGGCCGATAGGCCGCGCAGCCGACCACGCAACGCGGGGGCGATCACGGGGTCTGGGGCAGCGCCACAGCGAGCGAGCATAGCGGGTGTGTACCGCTATGCACTGCTCGCTAATCGTGAAAACACCGCGTTTGAGGCTTGTTCCGCAACCGATTCAAGGCGAGTCCGAACGCCGTTGAGACGACTTTTGCAAAAAAACATTATTTTCCTGTTGCAATTATCGTTCGTATGGTTTATAATATAGCTAACGATAATTGCAGGAGGTGATGACTTCGTAATGACACAGGAACAGACAGCTTTGACCCTATTGAAAAACGGCGGCGGCTACTTGACAGCTAAGACGGCGGGAGAGAACGGCGTCAGTCCATCAACATTGAAGCGCATGGAGGAGCGGGGCTTGACCGAACGTGCTGCGCGCGGCTTATATGTCAGCACGGACATTATTCCCGATCCTTACTTCGTCGCGCAATACAGATGTCCGCAAGGGGTCTTTTCCCATGAAACGGCTTTGTTTTTCCACGATCTTTCCGACAGGACGCCGTTCCAATTGATGATGACGATCCCTTCGGGCTGGAATACAAGGTTGCTTTCAAGCGATGACGTAATGATTTTTTATTGCAAACCGAAACAAGCGAAACTGGGCGCGGTTGAATCCGTAACACCGTATGGGCGCGCGGTAACCGTTTATGACATTGAGCGGACGCTCTGTGATTGCTTACGGAGTATTGATAAGTTAGACAAGGACTTGGCGTTGACCGCGCTCAAACGGTATATGAAAAACCCGGCAGGAGATAAAGCGAA
>Ga0099364_10008909_pt1 | contig 14029 bp, 12 predicted proteins | sample TergutTh196P3_FD_73070 | JGI IMG/M metagenome (GOLD analysis project Ga0099364, IMG submission 73070) | Microcerotermes parvus P3 segment gut microbial communities from Pointe-Noire, Republic of the Congo - Th196 P3 | ecosystem: Host-associated > Arthropoda: Insects > Digestive system > Gut ...
TAATTTTTCCATGACGAAGGATCATTATATTGTGCATACATATCTTCCGTTCTTCAAGGTGTTCCAGAAAATTTAATAAGGCCCTTGAAGAAAAACCTGCTTCTTCCGGCATCGCGCTGCGGCTAATCATCTCTTTTAAAAATTCTCCTAAAAAATGTTGAAATGGCTTTCCAAATTTTCTGAAAGAAACTGGGATTTTTTAGCTGGTATAATCTTTGAGTAGCTTCCGCTGTCTCTTCCGGACTAAAATCCCGGCGTTGTACGTTCTCTTCTATCTCGTATTCCAATAATTCCAAAGGGTCTAAAACATCAACAATCACTGCATTGATAGTTTTCCAGCCTAATGTTTTTACTGCGGCTAAGCGTCGTTCTCCGGCAATAAGAACATTGCTTTTATTTATTATTACCGGGTTAATTTGGCCGAATTTTTTTATGCTTATAGCAAGGGAAGAAATATCACCAAGATCCTTTCTTAACCTTTTTTTTATAATTATATCTTCAATAAGTACTTGCATTTTTTAATCCAAAAGAGGGTTATAATCCGGCAGCTCTAGTTCGAAGAAAAAGGATTCCTCTTCTTCTTCCTCTTCATCCTCTGTATCATCTATTGTAAATGTTTCCGGAGCAGTAGTTTCCGTCGGAGAACTAACCGGTGTTGATATTTCTATAGGCGGACTACTTATTACCGGAGAACTGGTTGGAGCTTGGATAGTACTGGCCGCAGGAGCGGAATCCAGAAGGAACTCAGGTGCGAGGGTGGGCATTCTTAAGTTTTCTACAATGTTTCTTTCGTTTAATGTCATAGTATCCATTGAAAAACGTGTAGACAGGATCATATCCGCATGCCCGGTATTACCATGGACATTACATAATTGACCAGGCTGGGTACCCTCAAGGAATGTCAGAGTTACTTCTCCCTGATTACAAGCCGGATTCCTAAGGAGCCCTGAACTGGTACAGACTGCCACATTAATTAATCCTGTGGAAGGACGTGCAAAATCTCTGAAAGGCAGCCCATGGTGAATTTCCCGCATATAATCAGCCCAGACGGGTCCAGCCAAAGTAGAACCTGTAAGATTTACCCCCAGGGAGTTACCTGGTCTGTCAAAGCCGAACCATACAGCCGTAGTATAATAAGGTGAATAACCTACTGTCCAGGCATCTGACCAGTTTTGGGGAGTACCGGTTTTACCTGCCATGGGCATGCGGAAACGCCTTCCTTCTTCGTCCAGGAATGTAAATTTGGAAAGCCAGCCTGAAGGATTGTATAAAGTTCCTTTTTCCACGGTTTGTATAAGCATACTTGTCATAATATAGGCATTTTGCGGACTAACCGTCTGGATAGCGGTACCAATCCTGCGTTGGTCTTGTCGGATTTCCTGTTCCGGATTCAATACCACCCGGCCATTACGATCTTCTACGTATCGAATAGCAATAGGTGTAACTTCCCGGCCTTGATTACCAAAAACGGCAAAAGCCCGGGCCATCCTGATGGGGGAAGTCGATATAATTCCCAAGCCTAAAGGATATACTCTGGGAAAATTCCTTTCTATAAAATCAGGATTTGTATGACCTAGTAATGATGCGGATCTGTCAATGGCTGCGTCAAAGCCTATGGTATCCAGAACTTTTAAAGATGGTACATTCATGGATTGGGCTAGAGCATCGTATAATAAAACAGATCCCCTCCATTCACCCCGGAAATTAAGCGGCAAATAAGGTGTTCCATCCTCATTATGAAAGACTATGGGGACATCGGTTATTAGGGAACCGGGAGTCAATATACGGGAATCAATAGCTGCAGAATAGTAAAGAGGTTTAAATGCGCTTCCAGGTTGAAGGCTTCCCTGGGTGGCTCTTATCAATTGATTAGACTCATCGTATCTTGAGCCCCCGATTATGGCAGTAATATATCCGGTCTCGTTTTCAATGGAGATCAGGGCTCCTTCCACAACATTTCGCTCTGTTGATGTTCTAAGGGTTGCAAAACTAGTGTTGGTCAGAGGTTTAAGATCAGAAATTCCAAAAACCAATGCAGCAAGATCAACTACAGGATTGATTACACTTGTATAATGCGACCTGGCTCTCTGTTCACTCTGGACACTGGAAGCCAGGTGAATTCCCTGTAAATCAAAAGCTAAAGCCAAAAGTTCAACAATCGGGATATAGGTACGCTGAGCTTGTATATTGCTGTTTGTAGAGGCTCTTGTATATTCTCTGTTTGCCCTGACAAGACCTTCTTCCATGAACCTAGTTGCTGCTTCCTGATGCCTCAAATTTAAGGTGGTGTGTACTGTAAGGCCGTCCCTATAATAATCCATGGTACCGTACATCATGCCTTCCAGTTCACGGCGTACATATTCACTAAACCATGGCGCTGCATCTTCCCGGTGGAAGTAAGCTGCTACTGATTGACGGGTATAATCGTAATTGTCCCAATATTCGTTAAAAGAACGTTCGGCATTATCCCTGTTTGTATAGCCGAATTCGATCATCCTTTCTAAAACTGCGAGTTGACGGTTTCTGGCATCATTTGGGTTATTTAAAGGATTGTAACGGGCCGGGCTTGAAGGCAGTATTGCCAGGATTGCTGCCTCAGCAAGGGTTACATCCCGGGCGCTATGTCCAAAAAAATACTGACTGGAGGCTTCTACCCCAAAAACACCGGGCCCCATGTTTATTTGATTAAGATAAATTTCCAGGATCTCGTTTTTTGAAAAACGCCTTTCCATTTGCAAAGCCCACCAGAGTTCTCTGATTTTCCTGGATAAAGTCTGCTCTGTCCGATCCGTGTAAAGGGTACCGGCAATTTGCTGGGTAATAGTGGAACCGCCGCCCAGATTCTGACCGGTTAGCTGTCCATACGTTGCTCTGGCAATTCCTCGAATACTGAATCCTTTATGGTTAAAAAAGTTAGGATCTTCTCTGCATACAATAGCGTTAATAAGATGACGGGGAAGATCGCTTAAAGCTACCAGTTCCCTTTTTTCATCAGCTGAATATTCTGTTACAAGGTTCCCATTAATATCTAAAATTCTTGTTGGCAAGGCAGGGGCAAAGTCCAGGAAATTCTCCTGATTTCTAATATTCGATGTCTCCGCCATGGATAAACCTAAAGCAACCCCAATAACTACAGCAATAACAACGGTAAAAGCAATTAATAGACGTGTAAGAATGAATGATGTTAAGGAAAATTCAGATTTTGCCATAGTATTAGCTTACCTGGAGTATTTTAATTTGTCAAGAAGAAAAAAAAACCCTGCCGCATCCTAAGACAACAGCAGGGCCTGCCCTTGAGGCATATCGGATATATAGTGATTTGGGAGGGGAACTATAGATCCGACATTTAAAATATCGGTTATGCACCACTATTTCTTAACATAAAGCAGGGAATCGTCATTATTGTTCGCTTTCAGTAATATTAACATCTACAGATAGGCTGATTCGGTAAGTCATACCTCTTTGAACCGTTATTGGCCTTATTATTGAATAATCACTCATTTCAAAACGTATATTTCGTAGTCCTGGTTCCACAGGAAATGGGATCTGAGTGTTCATCACCTGTACAGAATCAACAAAAATAACGGTCCCTTCAGGATGCTCAAAGACAAGCAGAGGAGTAGGGTCTTGTAATTCAACATTAAGGTTTAATATTCTGGCTCTCTCTATGACAAAGCGACGGCTTAAATTACGGTAATCATCAGAAAGTATCAGGAGGTGGTGTTCTCCTTCCCTTAGGAATAATTCATCTTCATATATATCTACTACTTCGTCATTTATCAGGACTACTATGGGTCTTCTTTGGACTTGTTCAGGATAACTAAAATTAAGTTTTACTGCACCTTCGTCAATTAAAATAGGCTTTACATTAAGATGGAAAATCATTCTTTCCAGTTCCTGACTAATTCCTTTAATTACCGGCATTAAACGAAAGAGCATGGGAAAAGAAATTGGATTAATGGTGTCAGTAGCTATAGTAATATAAGGTGAATTTCTTAGACCATGGGAAGTACGAAGGGGAATTTGCCAGATATTTAATATTTTATTGGGTAAAACTTCAAAATTTACCTGTCGTGCATCAATATCAACTATTCCGTTGCTGGGAATTTGATTTAAATCAACATAAAGAGCCGATGCAAGGTTCCCCGGATATCCAATAAGGCTTTGAGGAGCGGTAAGTTCAAGTTGAATACCCCGTAAGAATCTGAGATCTCCGCTTAAATGGATTAGTACAGTATCATTATATGATAAAGAAACTGTTGAACCATCCGGATTGTTTAAAGAAACATCAACTTCTCCGGCTATAAACAGTCTTAGAGGATCTGCTTTAACCTGTATACTTATTATTAATAAAATAATAACAAAGCTTTTTAACTTCATTTATGCTTCTTTAAATAATGATGAGGAATTTGAAGCTTTTTTCTTTTAACTTTAATTCCCTTGAGGAAAGAGCCGCAGTAATCCTTCGGGGTTCTGAGCTCTGCCATTCTGCCTTAGTTCAAAGTGTAAATGAGGCCCTGTGGATTGTCCTGTTGAACCTACCCTGCCTATCAGAGTACCAGAATTAACCTGTGTGTGCAAGGTGGTTTCCACTCTTGATAGATGCCCGTAAAGGCTCACCCAATTATCCCTGTGGCTGATTATAATATACCTGCCAAGTATAGGGTCATAACCGGTTTCACTTACGATGCCATCTCTTGCGGCAAATACTTCAGTTCCCTCTGGAGCGGCCAGATCCATGCCCTGATGAAATACATGGTTTCCACTAACAGGATTTTGCCTTAGACCAAAACCACTGGTTATCCTAAAATTCCTCAAGGGGAAGAAAAATCCCCTATTTAGGAAAAAAATTCTTTCTGTTGAACTAAAATCAACTCCAGGGAAGAATAGGAATTCCGTGCTGCCTCTTTCCGTACCAATAATAATTGGTACTCCATCTGTTCTGGATGAGTAAAGCAGCCGTTCAAGATCGGTTACCGGGTTTTGCGGGATAAAAAGCCCGGGTAAAGAGGGAAGGAGCAGAAGCTCTCCATGGTTTAGATCGGCAGGATTTTGAAAACGATTTAAAGTAGCTATACTACTAAATGGAATATTTGTACGTGCAGCTAACTGGAGCAGATCCTCCTGGGGATTTGGAACATATATATAAACCGTAAGAAATCCTGTAAGGTTTTCAGGGCTTACCCCACGTGAATTAAAGATCCGCCGTCTATTAGATTCGACATCTGCGATAAAACGGGCAAAATCCGTATCCCGGCCCTCAAGCCTCTGGATTCGGGGTAAAGATGTAAAATCATCCAAGCTCTCAAGCGAGGATGTTATAAGAAGAAAAAAACAAAAAAAAAGTAAAAAAGGACAGCTTGTTAAAAGCTGTCCTTTTCTATCATCCTGAAATAGCATCTACTGGGCAGGAATCTACACAGACGCCGCATTCCGTACAATTGTCAGGATCGATCCAGCGTTTTCCATCTTTTTCACTAATTGCTTCTACAGGGCATTCACCTTCACATGCGCCGCAATTTGAACAATCGTCTGAAACTTTGTAAGCCATATTTTACCTCACTTATAATATTACGTTTATAAAGAATACTCTTTTTTCGGTAATTTAACAATAGAGTTATTATGTATTTTTTGTTAACTGTTCCTGGATTGTTTTTAAAGTAATATCCAGCACTATGGGTTTACCTAGATGGGCATTCATACCGGATTCCATTGCCTTTTCTATATCTTCTTGTAAAACATTAGCCGTCATCGCTATTATTGGAACCTTTCCATTATTAAAGCCCCATTCTTTCTCTGCCTTTCTTATTAACCGGGTTGCATTGCAACCATCCATAATAGGCATTTGCATATCCATCAGAATTATATCAAAATAATCTTTGCCTCTGGATTTAAATTTTTCAACTGCTTCCCGGCCGTTAGCGGCTGTCTCCAGATTTAAATTAGTAACTGAAAGAAGCTCCACCACTATTTCACGATTAATTTCAATATCGTCTACCACAAGACAGCGTTTTCCTGAAAAATCGTAGACTTCTTCATTGTCAATCAGTTCTGCGAATTCCGGTTTATCCTCGATCTTTGGCTTTGAAGCACAGATGAGGGTAAAAGAAAATATACTTCCTTCGCCTTCCTTGCTTTGAAGGCTGATTTTGCCCCCCATCATCTCAACTAAGTTTTTGCTTATTGTCAGGCCTAAACCTGTGCCACCGTAATTACGGGTAATACTGCCATCGGCCTGTTCAAAAGGCCTGAACAATTTTGAAGCTTGATAATCGTTGATACCTATTCCATAATCTATAACTTCGAATTTGTATGTCGAAAAACCATTTTCAAATCCTAATTCCCGAACATTAAGTAAAACTTCACTTCCTTCCTGGGAGAATTTAATTGCATTGGAAAGAAGGTTTATTAAAACTTGATTGATTCTTAAGGAATCTGCAGAAATGCCATCATTTTCCAGATCCTGAATGGTAAGAAGTATATTGATGTTCCGTTCCCTGGCCTTGGGGAGCATCATTGAAACTACAAAATCAAGGTTTTCTGAAAGTGAAAATTCACTTATGTCCAATAATAACTTACCTGACTCAATTTTACTAAAATCAAGGATATCATTGATAACTCCTAATAGATGATGCGAGGAATTTTCAATTTGATCCAGGCAGCTTTTAATTTTTACTATTTCTCCTGAGCTTTTTGCAATATGGGTCATACCAAGGACTGCATTCATGGGGGTTCGAATTTCGTGGCTCATACGGGAAAGGAAATCGCTTTTAGTACGGCTTGCAGCCTCTGCATCAATTTTAGCTCTTGTGAGCAAGGTTACATCGTTTAAAAGCAGTATGGCGCAGACTGTATTTTTTAATTGGCTGCTTATACCCGTCCTTTGCAGAGTCAGGCTGAAATTACTCCCTCCGTCATGGCCAAGTAAGGCAATATCAGCTGTAAAAGGCTCAGGATTGCTCTGAGAAGGATCAAAGATCGCTTGAACTAAGGGGTCCAGAGCATTTTCAGTAGATACACTGCCGCTTCCGGCTATATGTTCCAGGAGGTTCGCATCTTGTTCTTCCAAACCATGCATTAAAAGAAATTCATCCATGGCATAATTACGGTAAATTATATCCTTTTTTTCATTGAACAAGGCCAAAGCTACTGGTATTGCATCCAAATGAGAGCAAATAACATCTAAAGCACTGTTCACTCCGCAGATGATTTTATTAAATTCTCCTTCTGTAAAGGTTAACTCTGTTCTTTTGTCCAAAGTTCCTGCACCTATAGCTAGGGCAAGATGATCTATTTCGTTGATTACCTCCTGAATGGAACCGGACATATAGGCAAAGGATCTTGCCAGCTTGCCAATTTCATCTTTCCGTTCACTAAGTGTCGGAGGAAGCTTGCGATTAAAGATACCAAAATCAATCTTGCTGGCGTTTTCTGATATTATCCTGATAGGTTTTATAAAAATACGGTAAATAAAAAAAATGGCAGCTATCAAGAAAAGAATAAGAACAGTAGTAAAAATGAGTATATTGATTCGGAAATCCATGGCATTGATCATTAAAAACACAAAAACCAGAACCAGAAGTATGGCGGTTAAAACAGCGCCTAAAATGACTTTAACCAGAATATTAAGGTTTTTCATCAAAGTACGATTATTATACTATTCCTTGAACAATTTATATAGTATGATAAAAATATGTTAGTAGTATTAGGAATTCTTGCTGTTGCTGCCATCGGGGGGATTGTTTATATTTATATCTCACCAAAATCAGTCAAGATTCAAAAGATGGCAGCTTTAGGGGCTATAATTTTAAGCGGCCTGGCTATTTTGATCTGTGGAATTATTCTGATTTTTGGCGGCGGACAACCAACAGATCCTTACTCGTTTCCTGTTACAGAAACTCAAAGTCCGCAAAGCACGGTAAGTTCAAACCTTAGTGAATTGATCCTGTTCCTCGTAGTCCTTTTATCAATTTTTGGCATTATTATATATTTAGGTGTCAAAGATCAAAAAAAGAAGACCGGTAAGAAGCCGGAACCAAGTAGAACTTCTAACCGTAAAGCTGTTCCCCAAGTACCTTTTCCAGAAAAAACAGAGGACAGCGATGATTTGGATTTTAGCATTGACGATGAATTTAATTTAGATGAATAACCATTTCAATGATTATTATCCCTGCATCTCTTTCAAGGCTCGTTCCTGTACAGCAATGATTTTATCGCACCAGACATCAAATTCTGGATCTGGTATTTGAGATTCCTTATGGGAAAGCAGATATTCTACACATTTTTTTAAGCCCTGATCAAAACGCACTTTTGCAGTAAACCCGGGAACCAGGCGTTTGAGCTTACTGTTCTCAAAAACTACAGTATTAGCTTTATCTCCTAAAAGAGCCCCGTGATAATCGTATGGGCCTGCTTTTGCAAGAAAATAACTGGAAATATGAACCGCTTTCAAGGGAACCCCTAAAGATGCAGCTATAGCTTCATAAATTTGATTCCAGGTAAGGCTTTCATCTGAAGTAATTTGAATCGATTCTCCAAGAGCTTTGATATTTCCGGTTAAACCCACAAAAGCTTCAGCAAAATCTGTGCTTGATGTCATAGTCCATAAGCTGGTTCCATCTCCATGGATAATAACAGGTTTTCCGTCCAGCATACGTTTAATTACCTGCCAGCTTCCCTTACCGCCATGAATGCCCAGGGGAATCCTTTTTTCATCATAAGTATGGCTGGGACGAATTATTGTGATGGGAAAACCATCTTCCCTATACTTGGCCATGAAAAAATCTTCGCAGGCTATTTTATCCCTTGAGTATTTCCAATAAGGGTTAGCAAGAGGAGTGGCTTCGTTAATCAGGTAATTCGATAATGGCTTTTGATATGCCGAAGCTGAACTTATAAAAATATACTGCTTTGTTCTATCTTTAAAAAGTCTCCAGTCCCGTTCAGCCTGGCTGGTATTAAAAATAATAAAATCCGCTACCACATCAAATTTATGACCATTAAGCTTGGCGGCAGTATTTGCTTCGTCATTTATATCGCATTTTATTTCATTTACTCCGGGGGGTAAATCTCCACTACGGTTGCCGCGGTTTAATAACCATAAATCCCAGTCATTCTCAATAATTTTCTTGGTTATTGCCGAACTGATAGTACCGGTTCCGCCGATTAAAAGTATCTTCATGCTCCTAGTTTATACCTAAGCTGTCACCCTGGCAATACCTTGCCTATATTCGAGCCATAGCATAGAATATTTAAAACCCTAAAACTTTTTGGAGGCGAAATAATGCAATACAGAAAATTTGGAAAACTAGGTTACGAAGTTTCAGCTTTTAGCATGGGCTGTATGAGGCTTCCCAGAATCATTAAAGACGATGGTACTGCCATAGTTGACAGGGAAAAAGCTTGGGAAATGATCCGTTATGCTGTTGATCATGGAGTAAATTATTTTGACAGTGCCTATGGATATCATAATAAAACCAGTGAAGAAGTTCTTGGAGAGGCTCTGGAAGGCGGACGCAGGGAAAAGGTAAAAATCGCTACAAAACAACCTTTTGGTACTATGAAGGATCTGCAAAGCGGAGGCGGTGCAAATATTCTTGAGAATGCCCGGCGAAACCTCGAAAATACCTTTAAAAAGCTACGCACTAGTTATATTGATGTATATTTAATACATGGTCTGGGCAAAGGTTCCTGGGATGATGTAAAGAAGGAAAAAGTTATTGAAGAATACGAAAAGTTTCGTTCAGAAGGGCTAATTAAGGCTATTGCTTTTTCTTTTCACGGTAATTATGCCATATTTAAAGAAATATTAGAGCATTATGACTGGGGCATGTGTCAGATTCAACAGAATTTTATGGATATAGAGCGGGAAGCTACAGAAGAAGGCATACGTTTGGCAGGTAAAAAAGGATGTGCCCTGGTGATCATGGAACCTTTACGAGGTGGGCTTCTTTCTGATCCTCCTCCTCCGGTAAAGGCCTTATACGATGAATTCCCAGTTAAACGGAAAGGATTAGACTGGGCTTTTAGGCATTGCTTGAACTATCCGGAGGTAAGTACAATTTTAAGTGGTGTTTCCACTCTGGAACAGCTTAAAGAGGATATAGAAATTTTTTCTCAAAGCGACGCGGTTCCACTCTGCCTTTCAAATGAAGAAAAAGAGCTCTTAAGACAGGTAAAATTAAAATATGAATCTTTAAAAGCTATCCCCTGTACCTCATGCGAATACTGTCTTCCCTGTCCTCAAGGTGTACATATTCCAGGGGTTCTTGCAAGGTATAACGATGGGAAAATGTACGGTAGTTTTGAGCCGCCAAAAAGGAGTTATATGTTCATGACCAATGGAAAGCGTGATGCTTCCCGCTGCAATGCCTGTGGTGAATGTGAAAAGAAATGCCCTCAGGATATAAAGATTATAGAACAATTAAAAATCGCCCACGAATTATTAAAAGGGGGGATTCTATAATTGAGTAACAATATTGACGAGACGACAAGTACTGTTTTATTAATTGATGTTGAAGCACCTGACCTTGATTTATTAAACTCCATCCTATCTCCGGATTATGATCTTTTGATATCCCATTCTGGAGATGAAGGATTGGCTATGGCAGTTGATAGTAAGCCGGATATTATAATTCTTGATCTCAGGGCAATTTCTATGGATGGTTTTGATATCCTTAGGGCCTTAAAAAGTACCCCGGAGACCCAGGGAATTCCGGTTATAGTAATAACTGGTCATGGTAATGAAGCGGATGAGGAAAAGAGCTTTAATTTAGGGGCTGTAGATTATTTTGCTAAACCTTTCAGGAATGTAATTGTAAAAGTAAGGGTTAAGACTCAGCTGCAGATACTGAATCAAATAAGAACTATTGAACGTTTTGGCTGGATAGATCCTCTGACTAATATTCCCAATCGCCGTAGGTTTGATGATCGAATGAATATGGAATGGAGAAGGAGCATCAGAGAAAAAACGCCAATTTCCTTCCTAATGTTGGATGTGGATAAATTTAAAGGTTATAACGATACCTACGGTCATCTCCAGGGAGATGTACTGTTAAAATCCTTGGCAGGTATTCTTGATTCCATGGCCAGACGCCCTGCAGATCTTGCCGCCCGCCTTGGAGGTGAAGAATTCGGCCTCCTGCTGCCTAATACACCTATGGAACCTGCTTTGGGAATAGCGGAAAAAATTCGGATAGCGGTTGAAGCTTTAAGGCTTCACACAGTGGATGGTAAAACCGAGACCCGAACCACTATCAGCATCGGCGCTGCCAGCACTATGCCATCTGATGGAGTTAAAGCGGAGGATCTTATTAGGAAAGCGGATGAACACCTTTACCAGGCCAAGGCTTCCGGCAGAAACCGGGTTTGTCCTGCTTTAAGCAGCTGAATTCCCTGATCGGGCAACCCGGATTTGAACCGGGGACCCCAAGTCCCCCAGACTTGTACGCTAAACCAACTGCGCTATTGCCCGATCAGAAACTTCAATTATAAGGCTTTCCAAAATTAGCATTTTTCATTGCCCCTGTCAAGCACTGTCAAGTTATTAAATGGAGAGCTGCTTAATTGCTTATTTATGCAAAAGACGATAGAATAGAGTATGGCAGATAAAAGCACTGTTAGCCTATTGCAAAAAGCAATAGCCGAAATAAAAGACTGTATTGATACCTGTCTCCAAGAAGATATACCTGTTATCTGTATTAATAAAGAAACCAGAAAAAAGAAGCTGATTCGTTTTGAAGTTTTATACGAGAATAATAAACAATTCTGGCTTCAAAATAAAACCTGGGAATACTTTTTAAGCAGCGATGATTATCTAAAATTACAGGAAAAAGCTAATGAGCAAATGCCCAGTTGGGTATTAAAAACATCAAATAACATGCCACATAGACCGGAAGACGATGTAAATCTGGGTTTTGGAAAAGATTATGAGCCCATTGCCCATATGGAAGACTCTGAACGGGTGCAGCATATCAAAGAAAATAAAGAACGGCTGGATCGTTTAATAATCACAAAACCCAGGCAGGAAAATGTAATAACCGAGGCTCTTGTTGAAACAGCAAAAGATACTGTACTACACAACCATGCAGCCTTAATGAATGTAATGAATCTATCAAATGAAGATGCAAAAGCTCAAACCCAGGGTATAGTAGATTCAACACATGATTTCGTAAAAGCATCTTCTCAATTAATTTCATCAAATATTTTTGATGATGAACTGATGAATACCTTGGTCTCAAAGTCTGACGGTACCATTATACAGCACATGATCCGTGTATATTTAAATGGTCTTGCATTTCTTTCTTACTATAATAAGATGGTTTCAAGTTCTAGTATGATTAATAAAATGCGGGTTTCTTTTGATGAAACATATCAAAGGTTTTACCATGGTTTATTACCCCATATACATCCGGATCATTTTACCTTGGAAAAGGTTTTTCATGGGGGTATGCGGACCATATCAGAAAGCAATTTTTATAGTTGGGCCACAGGATTCCTTATTCACGACTTGGGTAAAGCCGCAGCCGTTGAATACCATGAAGGTGAAGCCGAGTATAATCGGGATATTGTAATTGAGCATGTAAAAGTTGGTTATACATCGATTATAAATAAAACGAATTATCCCAGAGAAGCGGGTTTAGTTACCGGATACCATCATGAGTACTACGGTGATCCGGCAGGATATGGGTATTTTAGATCCTATCTTAATCAATATAAAAAGGCAAATCCAACGGCAAAACATAACTCCTGTATAGCTTACGATCTTAAACCTATGATGGACCACGAGGCTTTGGGTTATTTCCCGGCGAAGGTTTTGGAAATAATAGATGTATTTGATAGTGTTACTGACCCAAACCGAAAATACCGGAAAGCAATGACTACAGAAGAAGCTCTAAAGATGATGGTGGAAGAGTTCATTTTTAAACATCCTAAACTGGATTTGGTTCTTTTTGAAATTTTTGCAAAATTCGTCAGGGAAACCAAGCTAAATAATAGTCAATGAACCTTTTTTATACAGAGGCAGGCTTATGTATCCAAAGGGAATAATGAAAGCCCTTACCCTAAGTTATGATGATGGGGTGGAGCAGGATCGAAAACTGGTAGAAATATTAAATCGTTACGGGATCAAATCCGCATTCAATTTAAACAGCGGGATTCAAAGCGGGGCAAACCAATGGAAGAAAGGAGATGTAAGCATCCGCCGTATGAATGTTTCTTCTCTTAATGAATTGTACAAAGGTCATGAAGTAGCTGTTCATTCTCTTACCCATCCTCATTTGGAAAACCTGGATGAAGAAAGCATTATAAATGAACTGGAACAGGATAAACTTAACCTGGAAAGGATCTTTGGTACTAAAATTTATGGAATGGCATATCCTTTTGGTACTTTCAATGATACTGTAGTTGAACTTGTTAAAAATTCCGGGCTTGGTTATGCCAGAACTGTCAAAAGTACCTATAATTTTGATATTCCTTTAGATCTTTTAAGGTATAACCCTACGATAAAACATACAGATCCTTTGTTGATGGAATTGGCAGAGAGTTTCATTAAATTAAAACCAGAAAAACCCCAAGTTTTTTATCTTTGGGGTCATAGTTATGAATTTGACACCGATGACAACTGGCAGGTAATCGAAGATTTTTGCCGCCTTGTTTCCGGCAAAGAAGATATTTTCTACGCTACAAATGCCCAAGCTCTGCTTGGAATTAAACCCATGTAATATGCCCTCTCAAATTTTACACATTCTTTTTGGTGAAGATGTAATTAGTGGTATACATCAAAAAATAGGTCATCGTTTTGGCATAGTAGCTGATAAGGCACTAGAAAAAATCCTTTCTTTCTATAAATCAGCCTTTGCATTAGGCTGCCAGGGGCCTGATATTTTCTACCATAGCCGGCATAGAAGGCCAGTAGGTCTGGAATACGGTACTCTTTTACACCGCCGTGGAGCAGGGATCTTTACAGCGGGCCTTTTAAAAATGGGCCTCCCTGATCCGCCTCCTGATGAAGAGGATATCAAAGCAGGAC
>Ga0099364_10008910_pt1 | contig 14027 bp, 11 predicted proteins | sample TergutTh196P3_FD_73070 | JGI IMG/M metagenome (GOLD analysis project Ga0099364, IMG submission 73070) | Microcerotermes parvus P3 segment gut microbial communities from Pointe-Noire, Republic of the Congo - Th196 P3 | ecosystem: Host-associated > Arthropoda: Insects > Digestive system > Gut ...
CCACGTAATAGAGGCTTCCGATGGGCTGGTAACAATGGCGTTGAGTGTGATACTCGCGCCTTGAGCAACAAAAGTTGTCTCCGGACTCTCAATGGCAGCCTCCGGAGGCTGCGGGACGTCCTCCTTTCCGCAACCCGACATCAAAAGGGCAGCGAATACAAAAATACTAAAAAAATGTTTTTTCATCTTAAAAAAATTACATTATTAAATGAATACTAAAAAATTGTTTATATAATTTATGTTTTTCATAAATTCAAGTCAATAAAACCGCTTAGTTCGGTTGATATTTCGCCCGTCCAGCCTGCTTGTGCGCGATTTCCGGTGTAGACTTTTACAAAGTCAATACCATGCAATCTGACCGGATTTCCGTCTTTATCTACCGCCCAGTCAATATCAATCTGCGCTCGCGGGTCGTTGTTGGGAAAATTGTCGGCATATCCCCAGTCGTAGGCTATGGATATCCAGTTGGCGCCGTCGCCCGAAACGTCTGTCAGGTTTGCCTCCATCAAAGTCCCCGTCAGCGTGAAACTGCTGCCTTTCCAAAGAGGAAAATACGACTGATGATGAAAATTGTTTTTGGGCATGTACCCCGATTGTCCCTGATTGTCCGTCCAGCGAATGTAATCTGGCTCGTTGGGGTTTTCGGGTTCGCTTTCGGGCTTAAAATACGTGATTTCGTAGTTCCTGACGGTTGTTGGCTTGTGAAATTCCGAGCCTCCTATTTCAAACCATTCATCGTCGGGCAAACCGTTGCCGTTAGCGTCATACGATACCATTATTACGCCGGGCTCGGCTGAACTGAGAAAGGCATTGCCAAGCACAGTAAAATCAGCATCCTGCCGATTAACAACAACATGGTCGAAACCAAAAACCACATATCCGCCAAATCCTCCCAGAGAAATCATCGAGCCGCGGGTTAATGCGTCTTGCGCCTTTTGCCGCATTGTTTCGGGCGTGTCGTCGGCAGTGGCTTCGGGCATTTTGTTGATAAACTGCCCCGGCGCCGGCGAATACTCAAACACGCGCGTAATGCCATTGGTATAGGCTTTGTCGTTTACCCTGACGGAAAAGATTTGTTCTGCTTCGCCGGTAGCGCTTACTGCCTGAAACTTAATACTGTACGTTCCTGCTTGGGCAAAAACATAGAGCAGGTCTTGCGTATCGGCTATCTCAACATCGTCGAGCGTCCAACGGAACGAGAAATCGTTGTCCGTATCAGCCTGAAATTGAGACTGAATACGCAGCCATTGCAACTTGTCGATAACAAAATCGTCATCGTCTTTCAAGTCGTTGATGTCATCCTTGTGACATCCTGTCAGCAAAACAAGGGCTGACAACAAAAATATTATCTTTTTCATTTTATTTTTTATTTTTATACACAAATGCAAAATGTGCGGGAATATCGCCCGTTGAAACGGTAAACAACGTATTGCCCTCATTATCTATACAGTATAATCTTCCCGGCGAAACGTAATCTGTCGCATCGGTTATGAAGATGTTCCTTGAAGCGGGGTCAACCGCTATTCCGTAGGGCATTTTTATGGCGTTGCTGACCGCCGCAGGAAGAAAACTTCCCTCGAGCAAGGTTTCGGTTTTGACGTTTATCATCGAGTAATTGATTACCGTATTGTAAGTCGTATAACTGAACTCCGAGCCTATGATGTAAGCCGTATCGCCGACTATGGTTAGATTGGAACAGGCAATATCGAACGTTTTCTTTACGGCGTCGGTTTGCGTATCAATCAGAAACAGATTTGAAGCGACGCCGAAATTGTCGCCGCGCGAACTTACGTACAAATTGCCGTAGGCGTCGGCTTTAAGCCGGTGTAGATTGGGGGCGACGTCAATATCATTGACTTTTGTAAAGGTATTCAGGTCAATCACCGAAATAATCCTTTCGTAGTTTGGCGGACTATAACCGCCGGAGTTGGCAACATAGAGTTTGTCGCCTACTACCGCCAACTCTTCGGGTTGCCTGCCCACCATCACAGTTCGGGTAATGGCGAGCGTTGCGGTATCAATTTCGGCAACAAATCCGTTGGGCGACGCAGCGCCTGACTGTACCTCGCCATCGTAGGCGCTCACGTAGGCTTTGCCGTTTGCAAAGGTAATGTAACGGCAATTTTTTATGTCAATCACTTTCAGGCGTTTGGCGGTTCGTGCGTCCATCACTTCTACCTTGTTGGAGCAATTGATGACGGCGTATAGTTTCGAGCCGTAGATGCCCAGGTCGGCGCCCACGTCGCCCAATCCCAAGGTCGCTTCGGGATTTGCCTGTCCGTACACGTTGCGGCGGTACGCGCCCGTTGAGTAGTCGAAATAATCCAACGAGGCTTTGTTCATGTTCATATTGCCCTCGTTGAGCAGATAGAAACCTTCGACCGTCGTCACCGTTTGAGGCGGTAACTGTTCTATCTCTTCCGGAATTATCGGGTCTTCCTCGCGGCATCCCGACAAGGCGAGCATAATAAGCATCGCCGATGTCCATTTTCTTAGAGTATACATAAATACACTATTTACTTTGTTCAACAAACAGCCTCTTGGAAAAAACCGAAATCAAATGAAATTATGCCGATTTGCATTTTTTTTCAAAGCCCCATTCCTCGAAGGCTCAAAACTATCTGCACCGGCAGGTCTCCTGACTTGTCCCCGTTTTGAGCCGCCTTCCCATCCCTAACGGAACAGTGGCAAAGGTTTTTGTCAAAACGTTGCATAGGACTTACAGTAGCGGGTCTGTTTAGGATTTGCACCTAATTCCCTCTTCGTCGGAAAAATCTAACGAGATTTCCAAAACCAATGCGGCGGCAAAGTTATAAATAATTTTTAATATTTGGAATAAAAAAAATTTTTTTTTAATAAAAAACGATTACATACTTTAATATGTTTACTTTTACTGCGTTCTCGCGTTCCTTCGCCTCTCGTATCGCCTGTTGCACCTCCGTCATTCTCGCAAAGAAAATGCTATTTTTGGAAGATTGGTGGATTGATTTTGAAATTGTAAATCAAAATTCCAACGAACGTATCGGCTACCCCACCCAAAAACCCGAAGCGCTTTTACAAAGAATATCGAATGTGCCACAAACGAGGGAGACGTCGTTCTCGACCCCTTTGTTGGCGGAGGAACTACCATTGCCGTTGCTGACAGACTGAAACGAAAATGGATAGGAATAGACCAGTCTGTAATGGCTATCAAAGTGTCCGATTTGCGAATGCAAAAAAGACAAGATGATTTATTCGACAAAAAACAGCCTTATGAGGTTATTTTGCCCACCTTTGATTTAAAAAAGTTACAGGCAAAAGATGGAAAAGAATTTGAAATATGGATTGTTGATAAATTCGGCGGAGTTCCGAATGAAAAAGGCGGAAAAGACGGTGGAATTGACGGACATACCCAATATGGAACGCCAATTCAAGTAAAAAAATGGAAAAAACCTGTAGGGCGCAACACCCTTGATGCTTTTCTCACGGCAATCAAAAACGACGACGCCTATCTATTTGAAAAAAACAAAAAAGAAGGGCAAATTTGCGGTTTTATTATCGCTTTCGATTTTTCTCAACGCCGTTTCAAAATTGCGAAACAAGGAAGATATTATCATTGAACTCAAATATATTCGCGACATTGTTCCTTATGAAAATCCGCCGAAAGTTACATTAACAGCCGAAGAGTTGGCAGATTTGAAATACAAAATATTGAAATTTTTGATTATCTTTGCCGCATATTTAAAAATATATTAATATGGACACATGTATTTTTTGTAAAGCCTTTGCAGGCATAAACTGGTGGTGGTACGCTGCGGCAACGATATTGTCGTTTTTCGTTGGCGGCGTATGGTATTCAGCGCTTTTTTCAAAGGCGTGGATTAGAGTTTTTAAGGTTGAAATGGCCGAGGTCACCGCAGGAAGCATGGTACGCACGTTTTCCCTGCAAATAGCGGCAACTCTGTTTCTCGGCTTGGTGTTCTTTGTTCTCACAAATATTTCCGCAGGACTTGCTGTTTTCACTCTGGTAGGCATCGTGGGATGGGAAAAAGCAATGCTGAACTTTCAATTCAGCAATATCAAGGACTTTCTGATGGCGGTTGTCATTAGAGTGGGCTACACTTTTGTTGCCGGAATAATTTTTATTCTGTTTGCGCTGCTGTAAAGGATGTAAATATGACCGTTATTGCATTACTATTGTATTGCTTTTTAGCAGTTTGCGTTTGTAGCGTAATATATATTTCTTTTTCGTTTCTATTCGCCAATTCCTCAAAAAAAATTTATGTTCTTGATGTTGATGATTTTGAAAAACAGTTGATAGCAACCAACGGCGAACAAATAATTGACGTGCGAACGTCTTGGGAGTTTAGCAAATATCGTATCGCAGGGGCAACAAACATGGAATATCCTGGCGTTGCTTTTCACAAGAATATCAAATCATTAGACAAATCCAAACCTGTTTTGGTTTATTGCCATTCCGGTTATCGCAGCAAAATGGTTTTGCCAATCCTTTGTAAAGCGGGTTTCAAAACGATTTACGAACTCAACAAAGGTATTACATCGTGGAAGAAAGCGGGGAAAAACCTCACGCTACATTGACACCTTAACTCCCACATAAAACGTTCGCGGCAGTGATGGTCCGAACAAAAATCCGGCGTCTCTGTCTTCGCCGCGGTCAATTTCTTTTTGATAACTGTTGAAGATATTTTTAACGCCGCCGCTTAACTGCAAGGTAACGTTGTCCTTCAATCTGAAATTGTATGCTACTCTGCAATGCATGTCGAAAAATCGGGGCGTTTTAAATACCGCATCGTTATCCACCCAACCGGCAAAACGCTGAACATACATACTGCCGGTATAGACGCCCGACAGCGAAAAGTCTAAATTATTCCATGCCGTGCCTGATGCAGTGATATAGCCGTAGGTATTTGGCGAACGAAACATTTCCGTTACCGGCTCTGCGGTTTCGCTCCATGTCTCTTCTTCGGTGTATTTGCTTGATTGTATGGTAAATCCGCTATTTAGTTGAAAACCATTAGTCGTAACGAAATTTGCTTCCATATTAACGCCTGCAACAAGTGCGCCGTCGCCGTTTCTACGCTCCAAATGCAGATTTCCGTCTTCCTCTCTGCCGCTAATTTCTTCTAACACAAAGACATTGTCTAACCTTGTATAAAAACCTTCTACTAGAAATTCAAACGCCGAATTTGCATAAGATTGAGTGTATTCTGCCGAAAGCGTAACGGTATGCGACCTTTCGTGTTCGAGGTCGTCTGCTACGGTAATTAATTGTACGCCTCCGCCAACTGCCGTAACATGCAAATCTTCGTCATACGCCTGCGGACCGCGAAATCCGGCGGCGTAACTGCCACGAATATTTAACCACGAAAAAGGCGCATAACGCGCACTGACGCGGGGACTGAAAACAGGAACGTCAATCATACTGTGCTTGTCCAAACGACCGCCAAAAAGAATATTCGTTCTGATGCTGCGCCACTCGTTTTGTACAAAAACTGAATAAATATCTACTTTTTGGTCAATAATTCTGTCATGTCCTAACATTTCGTCTTTCAGTGCGTTGTGTGAAAATTCAACGCCGCCGATAAACGTAGCCGGCATAAACAGAAAACGGTCTGTTTTTAGCGTGTATTGCGTTCCCGAAACTAATGCAAAATCCGTTGTATTCCCGTACGCATCGGGGTCTTGCCCGGCTCCGTAATAACTGTCGCGGTTAATATTTTGCGCCGATGTATATATTTGCAGGGCGTGTTTGTCATCTTTACAAAAGACATCGTATTTTGCGCCTCCCGAATGAATAATATGGTTTGTCTGTTCTGCAATATCGGCTTCGTGCGGAGGACGCTTAAAATTATTTCCGCCTCGCCTGAACTCGTCAATAGCATGATACTCAAGCGAAATTCTGCTGTTAGGATTGAGCCTGTAAAATCCTCTGAAACCTAAAGACTTCAGGTTTATTTTTCCGATGTGCGAAAATTCCCTATCATCATCGTCGAAATGAAAAAATGGCTCTCTTTGGCGCGTGGCGCCGAAAAACGTAATGCCAGCCCTGTTGTTGTCCGAAACCAAAGAAGCGTTCAGATTGGTTACGACGTCGGGAGTATTTCCGTAAATCAAATTGGTTGTGTTGCTGACTGAAAACGAGTTTCTTATAGGATCTTTAGTTATGATATTGACTACCCCTCCGATAGCGCTCGACCCGAACAACGCAGAAGCGCCGCCTCTAATCACTTCCACGCGGTCGACCATATTTGCCGGAATATGTTCCAATCCGTAAACACCCGCCAGAGCGCTGAAAATGGGGCGACTGTCAATCAAAATCTGCGTGTATGGTCCCTCTAATCCATTTATCCGCAATTGAGGGAAGCCGCAATTTTGACAATTATTTTCAATCCTGCAACCGGGTTGAAAATTCAGTCCATCTGCCAGAAATGGGGAACTTGTCAGTTCAAAAGTTCGCGGAGTTACCACGCCAACAACGGAGGCTGCTTCCTGCCGGTTGGTTTCGTATCTGCTGGCAGACACAACCATCTGCCCCAGCAAATGCAACGACTGTTCTAAATAAAAATTTACCTCCGTCGTTGTGTTGGCTACAACGGTAACGGTTTGTTCTACCGTTCCGTAGCCTACAAACGACGCCGCAATAATGTGTTCGCCCAGCGGCACATTTCTAAATATGAAATGCCCCGTAGCATCTGTTGTAGTACCAATGGTTAAATCTTTAATTACCACGCTGACAAACGGAAGATGTTCGCCTGTGGATTTTTCTACAACGTGCCCTGTGATATGGGCGTCGTTAGGTGGGTTTTGTGCAAATGACGCACATATATTGACTGTGAGTACAAATAGTACACACACAAATCTAAAATTCATGATATTTAATGTGTTACGTTTATTATATAATTAATTACAAGTTTGCTTTCTAAAAAAGCCTTTTCAAAGTAATTATATAACCGGCGGGGCGCGTAACGTAGGGTTGTTCAGGTGTATAGAGGCTATCCATCGTACTTCTTCAATATATTTGTCTAAATGTGAAAAAAAGTGCGTTGGATTTGGCACATCAATATTTGAGACGTTGGTGCAATCAACTTGAGCCATGCGCTCAATAAAAAGTATGGTTTCTTTTGTGTGTCCTCCGCAATCCGTGTCGTTGTGCGTGTTTGTGTGAAAATGCGAGTGCGCTATGGCAATGCCGTCGATAATATGCTTATGGGCATAGAATTGCCTGCTTGCGAAATGAGCGGCGAAAACCATCACGCAAAACCACGCTAAAATCCTTTTTGTTTTTATCGAAAAAAACATGGGGCAAAGATAATACTTTTTTTTGAGATGCAAAAAAAATAAAAAAATAGATAAATTGTTACAAATTATTTTACTAATTCAAAAATAGTTAGTACTTTTGCTGTTCCTAATCACCTCCGATTTTTTTGTTCGGAAGTGAGGCAGAAGCATTTGCATTTTTTATAATCAATATGACAGAACACATTGAAAAAATCCGTAAGGAAATGCAAGTTGCCGGCGCAGAAGCTATGCTGGTAACTTCAAACGCGAACATGTTTTACGCCATCGGGCAGGTGGTCATGGGCTACTTGTATGTTTCCGCAGAAGGCGCTTCAATCCTCTTTGTGCGGCGACCATCAGGTCCGGTAGAGACGTGGCATGCCGCGTCTCTACATGATGCCGCGTCTCTACATTACGTCCGCAAACCCGAACAAATTACGGAAATAATGACAGAACACAGTATTCCGCTGCCAAAGAGCATAATGCTTGAGGGCGATTCATTGACGCATAACGAGTGGCTGCGCTTCGAGGCTATCTTCCCAAGCGCTAAAGCTATCAACGGAACGCCGACGTTACAGCGAGCCAGAAGCATCAAAACCGAAACAGAAATAGAACTGCTTCGTCATTCGGCACAACGACACGTATCCGCTTATCGCAAAATCCCAAAATTGTATCGACCGGGGATGACCGACTTGCAACTTTCCATCGAAATAGAACGTGAAATGCGCCTTGCGGGCTGTCTTGGCTTTTTCAGGATATTCGGACAAAGTATGGAAATTTTCATGGGAAGCGTATTAGCGGGCGAAAACGCTTGCGAAGCATCGCCTTACGACTTTGCATTGGGCGGGAAAGGAATGCATCCCTCAATTCCAATAGGACCTGATAACAGCGTATTGCGCAACGGAATGAGCGTTATGGTAGACATGGGCGGCAACTTTACCGGCTACATGACAGATATGACACGCACATATTCCATAGGTAAACTGCCTGAAAAAGCATATCGCGCACATCAGACTGCGCTCGAAATACAAAATGAAATAGCAAATATGATGCGTCCGGGCGTTGTTTGTGAAGATATTTACAACCGTTCGCTCGAAATGGCAAAACGCAACGGATTGGACGACTGTTTCATGGGAAGTCGTCAGCAGGCGCGTTTCGTGGGGCATGGCGTGGGTATTGAGGTCAACGAACTGCCGGTTTTGAGCGCGCGCTCACGAACCGAATTAGAATCGGGAATGGTATTGGCTATTGAACCAAAATTCGTAATTGAAGGAACAGGCGCGGTAGGAATAGAAAATACCTTTTTAATTACCGCAACAGGAAACGAAAACTTGACAATTCTTGACGAAGAAATTGTTGATATTGGAATTTAATATGCTTTTTTTTGCAAAATATTTTGTTTTTATAAAAAAAATCACTATCTTTGCGACATAAAATAATATTCAAAAACATGAACAGATTAAAAGGAACAGTACCCAAAATAGGAATTCGTCCGACCATAGACGGACGTCAGCTTGGAGTTAGAGAATCGCTCGAAGTCCAAACCATGAATCTGGCAAAAAGCGTAGCTGCATTGATTAGCGCGGAGTTGCGTCATGCCGACGGTTCGCCCGTAGAGTGTGTTATTGCCGACGGCACAATAGGTCGTGTGGCAGAGGCGGCGGCGTGCGCCGAAAAATTTGAGCGCGAAGGCGTGCAGGTCACTATTACAGTGACGCCATGCTGGTGCTACGGCGGCGAAACAATTGATATGAACCCGCATACCGTCAAGGCGATATGGGGATTCAACGGAACCGAACGTCCGGGCGCCGTCTATCTTGCGGCTGCATTGGCGGGTCACAGCCAAAAAGGACTACCCGCATTCGGAATATACGGTCGCGATGTGCAAGATGCCGGTGATAGCAGTATTCCGGCGGATGTGAAGGAAAAATTGTTGCGCTTTTCGCGCGCTGCTCTGGCAGTTGCAACCATGCGCGGAAAATCGTACCTGTCTATCGGTTCGGTTTCGATGGGCATTGCAGGTTCGATGGTTAATCCCGACTTTTTTCAGGATTTTCTCGGTATGCGCTGCGAATACGTTGATATGGCAGAGATTATCCGCCGCGTAAACGAAGGCATATACGACAAGGAAGAGTTTGCGAAAGCGCTTGCATGGACAAAAGCCAATTGCAAGGAAGGCTCCGACGGCAACAAGCCCGAAAATCAAAAAACGCGCGCCGAAAAAGACGCTCTCTGGGAATACGTGGTAAAGATGACCATTATCATGCGCGATTTGATGATTGGCAATCCCGCATTAAAGACGCTTGGCTTCAAAGAAGAAGCGCTCGGTCACAATGCCATTGCATCGGGTTTTCAAGGTCAGCGTCAATGGACAGACCATATGCCCAACGGCGATTTCGCGGAAGCGATACTCAACTCGTCGTTCGACTGGAACGGTATCAGGCAAGCGTTTGTAGTGGCTACCGAAAACGACTGTCTTAACGGCGTAGCAATGCTTTTCGGACATTTGCTTACCAATACGGCGCAAGTCTTTGCCGATGTGCGCACCTATTGGAGCCCCGATGCTGTGAAACGCGTCACAGGAAAAAATCTGGAAGGGCAGGCAGCAAACGGAGTTATACATTTAATTAATTCGGGTTCGGCATCGTTAGACGGCAGCGGACAACAATCAAAAGACGGACAGCCTGCAATGAAACCCTACTGGGAAATAGACGAAAACGAAGCGAAAAAATGTTTGAACGCAACGACTTGGGTTCCTGCAAATCAGGAATATTTCCGGGGCGGCGGATATTCGTCTAAATTTCTTTCAAAAGGCGGAATGCCTGTAACCATGTTGCGTCTGAATCTTGTAAAAGGCTTGGGACCCGTGCTGCAACTTGCCGAAGGCTGGAGCGTTGACCTGCCCGAAGACGTACACGCCACCATCGACGACCGCACAGACCCGGGTTGGCCCACGACTTGGTTTGCTCCGCGATTAACCGGCAAAGGCGCATTTAAGGACGTCTATTCGGTGATGAACAACTGGGGCGCAAATCACGGCTCGTTCAGTTACGGACATATTGGCGCCGACCTGATTACGTTAGCATCGATGTTGCGTATTCCTGTGTGTATGCACAATGTAGACGATAATGATATTTTCCGTCCAAGCGCATGGGCTGCCTTTGGTATGGATGCAGAAGGAGCGGATTATCGTGCTTGTCAAACGTATGGAGCGCTTTATAAATAATAGCGCCGTACGTCATTCTGAACTTGATTCAGAATCTCCTAAAAAAATAGAGATTGCGGGTCAAGCCCGCAATGACGCAGCAGTGCAGGGTCAAGCCCGCAATGACGCAGCAGTACGTCATTCTGAACTTGATTCAGAATCTCCTGAAATATTGAAAATTAATTGAAAAATTTATAATATATGCAAAAAGTAAAAATACCTGTAATCCCTAAAGGGTTTGTATTACCGTTTATTCTTGTAACCACTCTGTTTGCGCTTTGGGGTTTCGCCAATGACATCACTAATCCGATGGTGGCGGCGTTCAAGAATATTCTGTTGATTTCCAACTTTGAAAGTTCGTTGGTGCAATTTGCCTTCTACGGCGGATATTGCTTCATGGCTATTCCGGCGGCAATTTTCATCAAGCGATTCAATTACAAGAAAGGTATCCTTATGGGGCTTGCGCTTTATTCAACGGGATGTTTTCTCTTTATCCCGGCGGGTAATGCCACGGCTTTCTGGGCTTTTCTGATGGCTTATTTCGTGATGACATGCGGTTTGGCGTTTCTCGAAACAACATCAAATCCGTACATCTTGTCTATGGGTCCCGAAGAAACATCGACCCAACGTCTTAACTTTGCTCAAGCATTCAATCCGATGGGTTGTTTGACGGGGATGTTTATTGCAAAGACTTTTATCCTTGCAAGATTGAATCCGGCAACCGAAGAGATGCGGGCAGCGCTGAAAATAAGCGACCCGGGAGCATTTGCGGCAATACAGCAAAGCGATTTGGATACAGTCAGTTTGCCCTATTTGATGCTGGGCGGAGTGGTACTGCTCTTTTTCATCGTCTTTCTTATTTCTAGACTGCCGCAAACCGGTTCCGAGGACAAAACATCATTAGATTTAGGTCCCACATTGAAACGTTTGACAAGCAACGGCAGATACATTCGTTCGGTTGTAGCGCAGGCATTTTATGTTGGCGTGCAAATCATGGTATGGACGTTTATTATCCAGTATGGCGAACATGAATTGGGCATGGCAAAATCTACGGCGCAAGGCTACAATATGGTCGCGATGGGTATCTTCGTAACAAGTCGGTTTATTTGTACCTTCCTGTTGAAATACATCAAACCGAGCGTGTTACTGTTATGTTTGGCGCTTGGAGGCGGCACGTTCACGCTGGGCGCTATTTTCTTGCAGGGTATGCCCGGACTTTACAGTTTAGTTGCTATCTCTGCGTGCATGTCGCTCATGTTTCCAACAATCTACGGGATTGCCCTGAAAGGTCTGGGCGACGACGCTAAACTTGGTTCAGCAGGCTTGATTCTGGCAATTGGCGGAGGATGTCTGATGCCGCCGATGCAGGGTTTTCTGATTGACGTAGCAAACTGGATTCCGGGACTATCGGCGATTCGGTTTTCGTTTCTGCTTCCGTTGCTCTGTTTCATCGTCATTGCGACGTATAGTCGATGGGTGCAAAAACAGGAGCGTCAAACATAGCGGGTCGCGATACTAATTTTTTTGTATAAGTAAGAACTGAATGTATTACTGCTTCAGGAACAGGATTTAGCCATCGCTTCCACGCATGTTTTCATATGAAAAGCAATGCTATATTGGTAGGGGGTATTAATTTAAGTCCATGTTCGGCAGTGTTTGTCATACTGCCGAACTCTGGACTCAAAAATCAGTTATAATTAATTACGCGCTAATGGCGGGTGAGTTTGTACAACCGGCGCATCTGAATAAATCACGGCGTCGTTGGCGTTGATTGTTGCGTCTGGTCTTGGATTGAGCCAGATAAAACTTACTTTATGTTTGCCTTTTGGCAACTGATACTTCCATGTCAGGTCAAAACGTCTTACTCTACTGTCAGCCGGTAATTTGGCGGTTTCCATCAATTGTCCGTTCAGGTATACTTCCAAGAGGGCAACGTAATCTCTGTTGGTGCAGCGTACTCCGCCTCTTACTGCAAATCCGATTCCTTCAAATTCAAATTCAGCCGTAGGGTTAATGGGTTGGCGAACTTCTAAACGTTTAGTCGGATAATGTCCTTCAAATGCTACCTCCAAGCGTACCGGTACGGGTTGCTGGCAAATGATAGTAACATTATCGCCTGCAATACTGCCGCCGCCGCGTTCAATCATTTGAAGCGCCTGATTATTACTCATTCGGTAAGTATCGTTGAGCGACATGTTGGTGTAAACAAATTTGATGTCTTCAACTTCGCGCACGGCTTTCATCCAATATTCCGGTATTTTGCCATATCCAAGCATTGTGCCGAGAATGCCTGCCGCCGTTGCCGGGTTGCAGTCCGAGTCGTGTCCGCAGCGTGTAGATACGTCCAGTGTTGTGAAAAAATCACCATCGCCGTAGAGCAGTCCTATGACAACAGCAGCGCAGTTAATGAGGGCGTCTATATTAAACGGTAGAAAAACTCCCGCAGGACAACCTATATCTTCGCCCCATTTTCTTTCAACCTCAAACCATGTACGCTTCCAATCGTCAGGAAATTGCTTATTCCATTTGATTATGTCGCTCATAGCCTGATGGAAGGTACTCTGTGCGGGAATTGTTTTAAGCGCTTCGGCTACAATGAAATGAATATCATTTGAAATAAACGCAAGCGAGTACATGGCGGCAACATATACTCCGCCATACCAACCATTGCCATAGTTCATAATGCGTCCTATCTTGTCGGATATTTCCGAAGCGGAGTTGGGCATTCCGGGCGACATCAGTCCCGCAAAATCAGCCTCTATCTGAAAATCGATGTCATCGGCGCAGGGATTGTTGAGCCAATGCCCTGATGCAGGAGGCATTATGCCGTTCAAGATATTGTACCGCGCAGCCTGATTGGCGTGCCAAAGAGGATACGGAGCGTTGGCAAAAGCCATGGCAAACGAATCAACGGGGGCGTCAAGTCCCAGACGATCAAATACTTCAACAAATGTCAAATCTATATAAACATCGTCGAACAATCCGGGAAATCTATCAAACCAATATTTGATATAATTATCGTGCCAGGGAATTGGAACATAGTCTTGGATAATGGTTCCGTTATACACGAACTCGGTAGGACCTCCATAGGCAGTCCCAATGGTTTGACCAGCCCATCCGCCTTTGATCTTGTCAAGCAAGTCAGACTTGCTGATGGTAAACTGAGCAGGTATGCTCCCTTTGCCTTTTGTTGTTGACGATGAATCACATGCATACGCCACAAAAAGACAAACTAATGATACTAATACAATTACTTTTTTCATTATGATTTATTATATATAACACTCAAAAATTTGAAAATTCAACAATTCAACAATAAATTTCCGGGTGCAAAGTAAAATATAATTTTTTAGACAAGCAAACGTTTGTGCATTTTTTTTTGATTTTTTTTACAATATTTTGTAATAATTAGAATATCACCTACATATAAAATTTTGCTATTTTCTACATTATTTCTCCGTGTTCGGCAACATTTGCAATGCCGCCGAAGGGCAGCGATGTCGTACAGACGTGGCATGCCGCGTCTCCACATGCCGCGCCTCTA
>Ga0099364_10008911_pt1 | contig 14023 bp, 10 predicted proteins | sample TergutTh196P3_FD_73070 | JGI IMG/M metagenome (GOLD analysis project Ga0099364, IMG submission 73070) | Microcerotermes parvus P3 segment gut microbial communities from Pointe-Noire, Republic of the Congo - Th196 P3 | ecosystem: Host-associated > Arthropoda: Insects > Digestive system > Gut ...
AACGCCGTTTACGGTACCCGGCGCACCACAGAACTTAACAGCCACTGCTGGAAATACGCAAGTAACGTTTCCATGGTCCACCCCAGACGATGATGGCGGCAGCGCCATAACCGGATATCAAGTTTCACGCGACAATGGTGTAACTTGGATGCCAGCCCCAAGTTTTACAGGTTATTACTTTAACGGTTTGACCAATGGCACAACCTATACTTTCTGTGTACGCGCAGTCAATGCTGCGGGTAATGGAACAGCGACATGTGTTCCTGTAACGCCATACACTTTTCCCGACGCGCCCCAGTACTTTACAGCCATACCCGGCGATGCACAGGTTACACTTTCATGGATCGCCCCTAACGACGGTGGCAGCACGATAACCGGATACATCGTTTCGAGCGATAATGGCACAACATGGATGCCGGCCTCAAGCAATACCGGTCATATTTTTACTGGCTTAACCAATGGCACGACATATACCTTCTGTGTACTGGCAATTAATGTAGCAGGTAATGGTGCAGTAGCTATTGCACAGGCAACGCCTTTCACAGTACCCGACACCCCACAGAATTTCATAGCCACACCGGGCAACGCGCAGGTAACACTTTCATGGAGCGCACCTGTTAATAACGGGGGTAGCGCAATAACCGGATATCAGGTTTCATCCGACAATGGCGTTAACTGGGAAACGGCGTCAAACGCCACCGGTTATACCTATACAGGATTAACCAATGGAACGATTTATACCTTCCGTGTCCGTGCCGTTAACGCCGCAAGTTCCACCACAAATCATGGCGCAGCAGCGTCGGCTTCAGCAACTCCGTTCTCTGTCCCCGGCGCACCTCAGAACTTCACCGCCACACCGGGCAATGCCCAGGTGACACTTTCATGGAGCGCGCCTGATAATAATGGCGGCAGTGCGATTACCGAATATCAGGTATCACGCGATAATGGTGCGTCCTGGGAAACATCATCAAACACTTCCAGCCACATCTTTACCGGTTTAACAAATGGCACAATGTATACTTTTCGTGTCCGCGCAGTTAACGCCGCAAGTTCCTCCATTAATAATGGCTCGGAAGCGTTTGTTCAGTCAACTCCTTTTACCGTGCCCGGCGCACCTCAAAACTTAACAGCGACACCGGACAACTCGCAGGTAACACTTTCATGGTCCGCCCCTTCCGATGATGGCGGCAGTACGATAACCGGATATCAGGTCTCACGTGACAACGGCGTAACCTGGGAAACAGCCTTAGGCACTAACATTCATACCTTTACCGGTTTAACAAATGGCACAATGTATACCTTCCGTGTTCGCGCAGTTAATGACGCGAGTTCCCCCGCTAATAATGGCGCAGAAGCGTATGTTCAAGCAACGCCTGTTACCGTACCCGAAGCGCCTATTAACTTCACAGCAATATCGGGCAACGCGCAGGTGGCACTTTCATGGAGCGCACCTGCCATCAATGGCGGTAGCGCGATAACGGGATATCAGGTTTCGAACGACAATGGAGAAATTTGGGTAGCGGCCTCAAGTAATACAGGGCATACCTTTACCGGATTGACTAACGGTACTTTGTATTTTTTCAAAGTACGTGCAGTTAACGCTGTCGGTAATGGCGCAGAAGCGTCTTCTCAGGCAACTCCTCAGGTATCATTTGTGCCCGTAACAGATATTTTAGACGTTCCAACAACTGCAACAGCAACGCTACCTCTAAAATTAACCGGAACAATAGTACCGGGTAACGCCAGTAATCAGACTATCAAGTGGAGCATAGCAGACGCAGGAACCACCGGCGCTACTATTTCCGAAGGTATTCTGAACACGACGGCAACCGGGAAAATAACCATAAGTGCAACCATTATTAATGGAGCAAGTGTGAACAGTGATTTCAGTTGTAATTTTGTTATTACTGTAAACGATATGACGGGAAATCCCATGGTTACTCAAGCCAATCCGCTGAAAGCATGGGGGCATAATGGATTATTGCACGTAACCGGTCTGTCTTTAGGCGAAAAGCTAAGTATTTACAACATAAACGGTATGTTAGTATATCATGTAGTCGCTACTTCCGTCGAAGCTGTTATACCTTTGAAGATTCAAGGGATGAGTATCATTATCATTCAATCCGGCAGTAAAACGATAAAAGTGTTGGTTGAAATGTAATTCTTTATGTTTAGTCAAAAAAAGACAGGTTGTTCGTTGAAGCGAAACAACCTGTCTTTTTTGACTAAATATCTGTCCCGCTTATTACCGGCTTTACCGTTTATCAGCGGATTGCGTTTTAATCAATTGGATATGCCATAAAGTATTACATCTTCATAACAATCATTGAGAATATGTATTGTATCTGCTTCTTGAATTTCTATTCTCGAGTACGTAATATACGTTAAATCAGGCTTTTCCGCAGTGTATTTACCCTCTTTTGTTTCACATATAAAGTCGATGACCTTATTTGATTCTTTATTGTCAACTTTCAAATTCTCCATAGTTATTTTATTTAAAAATTATTTTTCTTTTTGTATTTGCCTCTATTTGGTTTTTAAAGGGTTTTAAATCCATCAAAAAATTACATCCAATAGTATTACAAGCTAAGACGTTATTAAAAACACTACGGCATGACACCCACAGAATATATCTTACCGTCATTGCGAGGAACGAAGCAATCCATAAGAAAGTATGAATAATTCAGAAATCTGATTGATTTGGCTGTAAATCAAAAGAATTTATCCGTAAAGTTGAGGTACTGCTCCCAATCGTAGGTGGTTACATCGTGCCCGCCGGTGCGAATATGAAATCCGATGGTAGCGCCAGTGGGTTGATTGAGCGAGGGCATAGGGGCGTCGTAGATCATGTTTCCCCTGCGTATGGCTTTGCTTTTTTCAGGGATATCGCCGATACCCGGCGTTCCTAAGAAACGGTAAACGGCATCGGCATTCAAGGCGGCCAAAAATTCGCCTTTGGGGTCGGCGGCGCGGTCGTTCTCTGCAACGGCAAGATAAACTGGTCGCGGTGCTATCAATGCGATCAATTCGTGTTGATCGAACGCCAAAGCCGGAGCGTTATAGTCATAGTATGCAAAATTACCGCAAAACCAATGCGGACGCACATAATTGAGCAGTTCAATGGTTTCGCCGTAGATACGTTTCGACAGCGCCCCGCCACCAAACCCTGAATTGTTAGCGATGACTGCAGCAAATCGCTGGTCTTGCGCGCCTGCCCAAAGCGCTGTTTTGCCAAGCCTCGAATGACCGACTACCGCCACACGTTTGGAATCGACAGCCGGTTCGGTTTCGAGATAATCGAGTATGCGCGACAACCCCCAAGCCCATGCCCCAATACTACCCCATTCATTGGACGCAGGGCGTTTTTGTCCTTCCTTGTAAAAATACGGATGGATACCATTCCGGAAGCCGTCGTCGAAATCCGGATCAATATCGTGATAACAAGCCGTAGCAAGGGCATAACCGCGCTCGATGATCAGTTCTATCGGCCATCGTGATTTTTCCGTACCCCGCGACAGTTCCGTTGAGCGATTATTCACCACCGATCCGTCGTTTTGGGATGTCATCCACGATTCGCAAATCAGAACGTCCGGTTCATTGGTAATTGCCTGGTTTCCTTGGAAGTTGAGCATGATAAAGGCCGGTACGAATTTTCCGGTAGAAACGGGCAGATAAAGCAAAACATCAATGTATGGCCCATCGGCTTTTGTGGAAAAATGCAGGCGCACCTCGCGGCGGACAGCTTTTCCGTTAAGCGCGTTTTTCTTTTCTGCACGGACTTCGGCGCGAGGCTGGCGAAGCAAGTCGTTATTGGCGAAAGCAAAACCGGGTGTCCGGCCATACATCTCGTTTTCAAAGAGGGACAGAAGTTCTGGTCGACGCTGCTCCCACCATATTTTAGAATCGGTTACCGGTCTGCCCGCGTCTGTTATCAACGGGTCGGGTAAGGTGTAGGCTGGTATATCGGTTTCATTATAATTAAGCGCAAATCGTTTCTGCGCATCCGGATTGGGACGATAATTCTGAGCCGTCCCCAACTGAAAAACACCTGACAACACAGTGCAGGCTAAGAAAATTTGGATTGGGGTTCCTTTCATGAATGAGTTATTTATTTGGTGCAAAGATAAGATTTTTTCATGTTTCACCTCAATACTTGGAAGAATTCTTTTTTTCTTATACTTTTGCAAAAAAAATCATGTTTTACAAACTCAAAAACAATGCCCATGTCACCTACATCCTCAGTTTTCCCTGCTGCCAAAGGCAGCGAAGCGCGCCCTTCCCCCATTATCAAGTTAGATAGAACGAAGTGTAAAGCGTGTTATTCCTGCGTTCGGACCTGTCCGGTGAAGGCCATTCATGTTCGGGGGAATACTGTATTTCCTAATATTGAAGAGAATAAATGTATTTATTGCGGGACGTGTATTGGGACATGCGCCTATAAAGCAATCAGTCCCCTTGATTCGAAAAAAAGTGTGAAGCAGTTATTGAAATCCAAAGAGAAAACGGTTGCAATATGCGCCCCTTCTATTGCGGGCGAATTTGACGATATTACCGATTATCGCAAATTTGTACGAATGATACGAGTGCTCGGTTTTTCATACGTGACGGAGATGGCTTTTGGCGTGGATATCATCGCCGAAAAATTCAGGAAACTGACGCAGGATGATTTCAAGGGTAAATACTATTTGACAAGTTGTTGCCCTTCAATTGTAAGCCTGATTGAAAAAATATACCCTGAATTAATCGGAAATCTGACGCCATACGTTTCACCCATAGCAGCCTGCGCTATTGTCGCCCGAAAAATATATGGGAACGACCTGAAAGTGGTACACATCACCCCCTGTGTGGCGGCTAAAAAGAATGTAGACAGGTATACCGGACTGGCGAAGATAAACGATGTTTTGACATTCAGGGAATTGAGGCAGTTGTTTGACGAGTTTCAAATCAGCGAAACCTTTAGCGAGTTTTCCGATTTTGACGAACCTTTAGGTTATAAAGGGGGTATGTTCCCGATTTCGCAAGGTTTCTTAGAAGCGGCAAACTTGCATACCGGCCTGTTAAAGGGGAATACCATCACGGTAGACGGGAAAAGCTCGGTTCGCGCGACTAAACAGTTTATGGAATACTACAATATCCTTAAGCATAATTTCAACATTTTCATTTGTAAGGGGTGCATTATGGGGCCCGGCGCTTCCAAAGGCGGAGAGAAATATAAGCGATACGCATTAGTCAAAGACTATATCAGCCGTCGTCTGGCGAATTTCGACACGGATAAATGGCGTCACTATATGGATGTTCACTCCAATTACGCGGAACTGAATACATCATTTGAAAACAGAAAATACGAGTTGCTGCATCCTGACGAATTTACGATAAAAATTGCGCTCAACCGCATTACCAAACGGAACAATAATATGGAGGTCAATTGCAGCGCCTGTGGTTTTGCTACCTGTAAAGAGTTAGCATACGCCATTGCTCAAAATACGGCGATTCCCGAAATGTGTGTCACTAACACGCAAATAGGAAACCGCGAGACATCGCAAAGTTCAAAGATGCTGGTAGAAGAAATAGAAATGGTTAAAAATGAGTTAAATACTACTAAGACAACCCTTGATGAAACACGTGATTTACTGTATGCCAAAAACGAAGCGTTATCTATTTTCGTCAGAGGCTTAAATGCCGGTGTCGTCTTTTGCGATGAAAATCTGAAAATTACTGAATCCAACCTTAAGTTTATCGAATTATTGGGTGAAGATGTAAAAGATATTCATGATGTTATCCCTTATCTTATTGGCGCCGACCTCAAGACCTTGTTGCCTTCTACACTGATTCACCAGTTCCACTTTATTCTGAATCACGACGAAACGCAAATCAACCGCGACGTACAGATAGAGGATAAATGGATTAACGTATCTATCTTTCAACTGATACCCCAGAAATTAGTAGGCGCCGTTTTTCGCAATTTACATTCCAAAGAAGAACGTCCCGAAGAAATCATCCACAGGGTATCCGAAGTCATTGAAGAAAACCTTAGACAGGTGCAACAAATAGGATTTATCCTTGGAGAAGGCGCCGCCAAAACGGAAAAAATGCTCAATTCGATTATCAAATCATACGATTGATTAGTTCCCCAGTCTTACATATATTCAATCGTAACTACTTTCAGAAACTTTTCCGACAACACTTTGGTTAGTCTCTGAATCAGGTGTTTACGGAGTTCTATCTCGACGGGTAAAGAAGGGTCGTGATGCGTTTCGTTTATTTTTGTACCAACTAAGATATATATCTCGTCGGTATCCAGCAACAGTTTGCAGATTTTGTCGGCGGGGCCTCTTCCAAATTGCATTTTCGAATTGAGGTTGATACCGTTGAGCAAATGAGTAACCTTACTCAACGTCAGTACACCTTCCGTAACCAAATCAATACCTCTCATTTTTGAACTCGGAGGCAATGCAGGGTCTACTCGTTCTTCATCGGTGACGGTTCGTCCTAACTCTCTTGAGATAATTTCCGTTGTTGTGGCGCCGCTGATAATCTTACTTCCGTTAAAGTTTTTCAGAATCGTTGCAAACTCGTTGTCTTTTTCCGGATTGAAGGGGGGGCCGGTGCATATCATTGTTTTTCGTGCCTGCCGGAAGTAAACAACGCCGCAGGTGAGGTCGTCTTTAGGTGAATGTAAATCGTTAGCCGATGCGTGTTTAACCACTCTTTCAGCAAGGTCGGTCGCCGAAATGGTCGGCGTCGATTCAATGATACTCCGCACATACCGTATGAAGTCATTTCTACCCCATCCCATGGTAAGTCCTTTCCCTAATCCCGACTGGACAATCCCGTCCGAACAAAAGACAATACGGTCTTCAATCTGAGGAGTAAAAGTACATTTCTTTAAGTTCATGACCCGCTTATCCTTGACGTCTCCTTTGTATTTCACATGCGTCCATTCCGGTTGATAAATCCTGTTTCCCCGCAAAATCAATGTTTGAGGATTATCGTATTCCAAGATGGAAACAGTATTACTATCAACGGAAATATCAATGATAGTGTAGGTAGCGTAGCTAATCTTTCGCTCGCTACAGACGGGCAGGGCTTTCATAATGATGCCAGCGAGTGCATTCGCGTCTTTGTGCACCAGCGAAAAATTCAGCGAGATGGTTGCAGTAAGCGTTGCCAGCACATTGGCCCGTACGCCATGTCCCATGCCGTCCGACAGCACGCATAACACCCTGTTTTCTTCAGGGATCCGTTTCGACAGAAATACGTCGCCACAAATCTTCTCCCCTTCGTGGTTTATCTGAAAATGCCCCACTTCCGTGTGATATCTCTCCTCCGCTTCATCGGGCATATTCTCCTGAATGTGATTGTCGTTCATAACGTTGGAATTATTAAATCAATGCAAAAGTACAATTTTTTTTAAAAAAGGCAACTACATTCTTTTATTAGCTACTTTTCCCCCTCAAATAATTTCCGCTTTTAGATAATAATAATTAATAATTTATGTCATTTTGCCGGATGGAATAAAATAGCTATCTTTGCACTCAATAAATAATAACATTATGAAAAAATTTGTACTTTTTGTATTTTTATGCCTTTCATTGTCATACATGCCCGCAAACGCTCAATCAACACGTGTGATAGCCCATCGCGGATACTGGCGTTCGGGCGTCACAGAAAATTCAATCGCTTCGTTAGTCGCCGCACAGCAATTAGGAATTTATGGCTCGGAATTTGATGTCTGGTTGACAGCCGACGGAGTAGCCGTGATTCATCATGATTCTGAAATCAACGGCAAAAAAATTGAGGAAACACCCTATTCCGAGATTAAAGATTATTTGCTTTCAAACGGAGAGACCTTACCTACATTGGCTGTTTACTTACTTGCCGGCGCAGATAATAAGGATACACGTTTAATCCTGGAAATAAAACCGCATAGCGAAAAACAAAGGGAAGACGCCCTTGTTGAAGAAGTTTTGCGTTTAGTCGAACTCTACAACGTTTCAGGACATACGGAATATATCTCATTCAGCAAAAATATCTGTCAGCAAATGCATGCCTTAGCCCCCGATGTAAAAATATCCTATCTGAACGGAGACATGCCGCCCGCAGAAGTAAAAGAACAAGGCTGGACAGGGATTGATTATAACGAATCCATTTTCCGGAAGAATCCCGAATGGATTGCCGAAGCACGCACACTGGGGCTTACCACCAATGTGTGGACCGTCAATAATGAAGAAAATATGGAGTGGTGCCTATTGCAAAACATTGATTTCATCACCACCGACGAACCCGAAAAATTAGCCGAACTCATAAAGATGGGTGAAATTGAGAAATATGAATAAGGAAATCCAGTTTTTGATGTACAGCACGCCACAAGAAAATGTTAATATCAACGTGGTAGTGAAAGACGAAACGATATGGCTAACCCAAAAAGCGATGGCGACGCTTTTTGATGTACAAGTGCCTGCTATATCTAAACATTTGAAAAATATTTTTGAAGATGGAGAACTTGACGAAACCACCCAACATAGAGCAATTGCAGGGAAAATACAAAATATTGATACTCAATTCTACAACCTCGATGCGATTATTTCGGTTGGCTATCGCGTAAATTCCGCCAAAGCAACGAAATTTAGAATTTGGGCTACTAAAACGCTTAAAGAATTTATTATAAAAGGGTTTGTGCTCGATGATGAACGGTTGAAGCAGGGAAAAACCGTCTTCATTTCAACAAGACACAAAAAATCATCTCCGATTTTGACCGGCATATCGCCCAATTAAAATTAACAGGCAATGAAAATGATTAAATCATGGAAAATAAAGATAAAAGATTGCAAATACGCAATAGCACTACCGAGTTCCTTCTTTTTGTCAAGCAGACAGATGGCGAGGTTATTGAGGTTAGATTTCAAAATGGCACTGTATGGTTACCTCAAAAACTGATCGCCGCTCTATTCGAAGTAGACAGAAGTGTGATTACCAAACATTTGAATAACATCTACCAGGAAAAAGAACTCAACAAAGAGGCAACTAGTGCATTTTTTGCACAAGTTCAAACAGAAGGCGCTAGAACGGTAACCCGCGATATTGAGTTTTATAACCTTGATGCAATAATCTCAGTTGGCTATCGTGTGAACTCAAAACGCGCAACAGATTTTCGACAATGGGCTACCTCCGTATTGCGTGATTTCACTTTACGTGGATATGTAATCGACCGAAAAAGAATGGAAAACGGCGTTTTTCTCGATGATGACTACTTTGAACGGCTTTTGGAAGAGATTCGGGAAATTCGTCTGTCGGAACGGCGATTTTATCAGAAAATTACCGATATCTATTCTACTGCAATGGATTATAACGCTGAATCGCCAACAACGAAAGAATTTTTTGCTAAAGTGCAAAACAAAATGCACTATGCGATTCATAAAAATACCGCCGCCGAACTGATTTACCACAGAGCAGACCATAAAAAAGAAAATATGGGCCTTACTACCTGGGAGAAATCACCCCACGGAAAAATTGTAAAACATGATGTATCAATAGCAAAAAATTACTTGACAGAGAGCGAATTAGAATCGCTTGGACGTATTGTCAGCGGTTATTTGGATTTTGCAGAGGAGTATGCAAAACGAAATATCCCGCTTACAATGGAAGATTGGGCTAAGCATTTGGACTTGATCCTACAGGCAAACGGAAGGGATTTGTTACAAAATGCAGGTAAAATTACCGCCGCCATTGCAAAGCAACATGCCGAAAATGAATTTGCAAAATATCGCCCCATTCAAGACCGCCTTTTTAAATCGGATTTTGATAAAGCGCTAAGTGATGATTCATTATGGATAATTCCCAGCGAACCGAAAAATGAAAGTTGTGGATCGTCAAATATATGAAAACCCGCTGGACATCATATCAATAATGAAAATTTACCTATTAATCATTAATCATTAATCATTAATCATTAATAAAAAAAGTGTACTTTTGCAGCATGATAAGCGAATCGCATAAAAATATTATCATCAATACGATAATGCCGTTTAAACCCGTGCGAATAGGCGTATTTGGCTCTGTAGCTCGTAATGAGAATACAGAAAATAGCGATATTGATATTCTCTTCCAGTTGAAAGAATCCGTTGGATTTCTAAATATCATACGTATTAAGAACAGCTTAGAAGAAAAATTGAGCAAGAAAGTTGATTTAGTTTCTGAAAAACATCTCCATCCGGAACTAAAACCTCATATTATGAACGAGTTGATAATTATTTACAGTAATGAAGGATAAAAATTATTTAATACTTACATTGCTTTTATTAGCAAGCAGTTATGCCTTTTCGCAGCTTGATTTCAAGCTAGAATATGCGCAGTATGATTCACTCGCTGCCGACCGCGCCAAACTTTTATATAGAGGTGGCGTTACGCCTTTATGGGTAGATTCAACAACCTTTTGTTACCAAACACAGGAAGCCGACAGCATCCGTTATTACAAAGTGGACATCGAAGCGAAAATTAAAAGTTATTGCAGCAAGGAAGACCTCCCACGACCCGATAGCGACCGTACCCGGCGACCTTTTGGAAGAAGAGATACCGTTCCTTCGCCCGATGAAAAGTGGAATGCCTATATCTTAGACCATAACATCTGGATAGAAGAAACAAGCGAACGTGAAAAAAAAGAAAAGGTGCAACTGAGCTATGACGGGACGGCGAACAACTTTTATACCAACATCGTATGGTCGCCCGATTCCCGCAAAATAGCCGCTATGAAAAGGCAGGATGCCCCTAAGCGTACCATACCACTTGTTGAATCATCACCCGCAACACAGATTCAACCCATCCTGCAATCGCGCGACTACTACAAACCGGGCGATCTGATACCCATCCAACGACCTGCCTTATTTGATATAACAACCCGCTCACAAATAGCAATTGATACGAAACCGTTTGAACATCAGTATACCCTGAGGTTCGGAAAGTGGATGAACGATTCAAAAGGCTTCACATTTGAGTTCAACCAACGAGGACATCAGGTGTACCAGTTGGTGAGCGTCGATGCCGAAACGGGCAAAACATTTGTAGTAGTCGACGAACAAAGCCCTACATTCATCTACTATAATCGTATCTATGTATACTATGAGGACGACGGGCGACATATTCTCTGGATGTCGGAACGCGACAACTGGCGGCATCTCTACCGGATAGACCTCCGGACGGGCGAAGTCAAAAGTCAACTGACCAAAGGCGATTGGGTGGTTCGCGACGTCGTCCATATCAATGAAAAAGAAGATTACCTGATTGTTACAGGAAACGGGTTGAACCAGCACAAAGGAGAAGACCCGTACAACATCCATTACTATCGTTTAAACTTGAAAAACGGAAATATCCTCGACCTTACGCCCGAACAAGCCAACCACAGGGGATATTTTAGTTCTGACTATAAATACCTTGTAGATGTTTATTCCAAACCCGATGCCCCGCCTGTCTCCGTAGTACGTACAGCCATAGACGGGAAAGTGGTGATGGAGTTGCAAAAAGCCGATGTTTCCCGTCTATTAGAAACGGGTTTCACGATGCCGGAAGTCTTTCATACGAAAGGGAGAGACGGAAAAACCGATATCTGGGGCGTGATATACAGACCTTCCAACTTCGACCCTTCAAAAAAATATCCCGTCGTAGAGTATATCTATGCAGGGCCTCACGATTCGTTTGTCGAAAAAAATTTCTCTACTTACGCACGTTTTTCAAAACTGAACGAGTTAGGATTTATCGTTGTCAGCATTGATGGCATGGGAACGGCCAACCGCTCGAAATCGTTCCACGACATCTGCTGGCGCAACCTGAAAGACGCCGGCCTGCCCGACCGTATCATCTGGATAAAAGAAGCCGCAAAAAAATATCCGTATATGGACGTCGAAAATGTCGGTATCTTCGGCTATTCGGCAGGAGGACAGAGCGCACTCGGCGCTTTGCTTTTCCATGGCGATTTTTATAAAGTGGCAGTTGCCTTGTGCGGCTGCCACGATAACCGGATGGATAAAATCTGGTGGAACGAACAGTGGATGGGCTATCCCGTCGGCCCATGGTATGCCGAAAGCTCCAATGTCGACAACGCATACCGACTCGAAGGCAAACTGCTGCTTATCAACGGCGAACTCGATGATAACGTAGACCCCGCCTCGACGTTGCAGGTCGTCAATGCGCTTGTCAAAGCCAACAAGGATTTCGAACAACTCTACCTGCCCGGATACGGTCATAGCTTAGGAGATGACTATGTCACCCGCAAAGTGTTTGAGTTTTTTGTCAGGAATATGAGAAAATAGTTTTACTTTTGCGGCTTGAAATATGATAAAATATGATACAACAGGAAAATTTTAGAGCGGAAGCAGACAGGGTGCTCGACTGGATAAACAACTATTTTAAAGAGTTAAGGAATCTGCCTGTCAAATCGCGCGTCAAACCGCGTGAGGTTTATGATAAAATACCTTCCCAAGCGCCGCTTCAGGGAGAAGACATCGATAACATGTTGAAGGATTTGGATTCGGTCATTCTGCCGGGTATCACCCATTGGCAACATCCCTCCTTTCATGCCTATTTCCCCGCCAACAGTTCTTACGAATCGGTTCTCGGCGAAATGGTTACAGCAGCAATCGGGGCGCAATGTATGGTATGGGAGACTTCGCCCGCCGCCGCAGAGTTGGAAGAAAGGATGACCGAATGGATGGCCTCTGCCGCCGGACTGCCGGACACTTTCAAAGGAGTTATTCAGGATAGCGCTTCGTCCGCTACCTTAGTAGCTATCCTGACCGCCAGGGAGCGGGCGACACATTTTGAATCAAACCTCAACGGTGTCCCGCAGGGACTTCGCGTCTATTGCTCGTCGGAAGCGCACTCCTCGATTGAAAAAGGCGTTGGCGTAGCAGGAATCGGCAGGAACAACTTAGTTAAGATTGAGACCGATTCCGAACAACGAATGATTCCCGAAAAATTGGAAAAAGCGATTCACGACGACATCGCAGCAGGTCTGACCCCTATCTGCGTTGTCGCAGCCATTGGTACGACTGGAACGGTCGCCCTTGACCCTTTGCCCGAAATCGCCACTATCTGCGCAAAGTACAACGTTTGGCTTCATGTCGACGCCGCCTACGCAGGCACAGCGCTTCTCCTGCCCGAATACCGCTACATCTGTCGTGGCATAGAAAACGCCGATTCATTGGTATTCAACCCCCACAAATGGATGTATGTCAACTTCGACTGTTCGTTGTATTACGTCAAAGACCCTGCGTTGCTTGTACGCACATTCGACATCCTTCCCGAATACCTCAAGACCGCCACACATGGTACAGTCAACGATTACCGCGATTGGGGTATCCCGCTCGGACGCCGCTTTCGTGCGCTAAAACTGTGGTTCGTCCTGCGCGGGTTCGGCCTCGAAGGCCTTCGCCAAAGACTCAGGGAACAAATCGCCTTAAACGAATACTTTGCCGAAAAGATTTCACAGTCAGGCCGTTTCACGCTACTAAAACCGCCGTTTCTCGGTTTCACCCTCTTTCGCGTCAACGCCGACGACGATACCGTCACCGAAAATTTCCTGAAAACAATAAACGCCTCCGGTCAAATTTACCTTTCCCATACAAAAGTGAACGGTCGATACGCTATCCGCTTCCACGCCGCCCAGACATACATCCAAAAAGAAGATATCGACAAGGCGGTAGATACGCTCGGTCGATTGTAGTATTTCATAACCAAAGAATTCGCGACATGCCGAACAATGCTTTCAACTGATTTTCCAATTGTTCCGGTTGCAGGTATCCGTTACGGTTACCTGCTCCAAGACATTTCACAGTTGTTAATAATGTGCCGTTTCCGTCGGAGTCAATGCTTCCACCTTCCAATACAAACGGCGGCATATTGACAACATTGACGCCGTTGGCAAACGTATTCGTTTTGGCTAAAATACCTGTAATCAGATTGTCGCAGTTGGCGGCAAACTTCATCCCCCAGCCGTTAAACACAAAGTCATAGACGGCAGGCTTTCCGTCGA
>Ga0099364_10008912_pt1 | contig 14022 bp, 13 predicted proteins | sample TergutTh196P3_FD_73070 | JGI IMG/M metagenome (GOLD analysis project Ga0099364, IMG submission 73070) | Microcerotermes parvus P3 segment gut microbial communities from Pointe-Noire, Republic of the Congo - Th196 P3 | ecosystem: Host-associated > Arthropoda: Insects > Digestive system > Gut ...
CAGCAGATGCGTCTATTGTAATTTTGGACAATATTCACAACTATAGGGAACGAGGTGCCAAAGCATCTGTTGCTGCCATTCTGGGCAGCCGGGAAATGCTAAGGCCTATTATGGCTTCTACTATTACTACAATATGTGTTTTTATTCCGCTGATTATCTATAGAAACGATCTGGAAATGATGGGCCAGATGTTTGGAGATTTAATTTTTACTGTAGTTATATCACTTAGCTGTTCTCTATTGGTAGCAATTACTCTGGTACCGGTTTTATGCGGCCCGGCGCTTGGTCTGAACACAAGAAAACAAAAGCCTTTGAAAAACAAATTATTAAAACCAATCGATGACAAAATAGATGGTTTTTTACGTTCCCTTGATAATGGATATAGAAAGGCTTTGGTTTATTGCTTGGACAACCGGGGACTGGTTCTTGGTTTAGTTACGCTTTTGTTGGTTTTTTCGCTCATGCAATTTTCCAATATTGGGTTAAATATGTTTTTCCGTTCCAGAGCAGACGATCAGGTAAATATCAATGTAACCCTTCCGCGCGGTTCTACAATAGACACTACCGAAGCAGTACTGCGTAATTTGGAAGAGGTAATTATAGAGCAGGTGGAAGGCTACAACAACATAGTCCTTACCGCCCGCCGCACCGGAGGAGGCGGTTTTGGAGGAGGCGCCCAGGGTTCCATCCAGATAACCCTGCCGCCGCCGGCCAGACAGATTGACACACCGGATTCAATCCAGCGTAAGCTTCTTCCCTATACATCTTCGGTCCCCGGCGCCAATTTTGCATTTAGGGCTGGCCGCGGTATTGGGACAAGCCAAGCTATTGAAATTGCAGTAAGTTCCCGGGACTATAATCTTTTAATGGACAGCGCTAATGATATTTTAGAGATCATTTCCCGTCATCTTCCCGAAGTGGAAAATCCTGAAATTAATCTGGAAGAAGGAGCACCGCGCTTAAACATATCAATAGACCGCAGCCGGGCTTCGATCCTGGGAGTTTCTGTTTTAGCTGCTGCCCAGGAAATTAGAACTGCAATGAGCGGAACCAATGCGGCTACCATGACCATTGGGGACAGGCTGACCGATATAAATGTAATGCTCCGGCCCCAGGACAGGGAAGGGCTGCCCAATCTCGATGCAATATTTGTAATGAACAGAAGCGGCGCCCGTATACCTCTTTCCAATATGGCGCAGATAAGCGAAGGACGGGCTCCTACTTCCATACGCAGGGAAAACCGGGAGCGGGTCTTGCGTATCACAGGGGATCTGGCGCCGGGCATTGCGGCGACAGAGTTTCAGGATATACTGGAAAGGACCATAACTAATAACCTTGTTGAACGCGAAGGAGTAACAGTCCGTTATCTTGGTGAAGCGGCAGAAGTGCAATCTTTCCTTGCCCGTTATGGCATGGTTATTGCAGTAGCAGTATTTTTAATCTTCGGGATCATGGCAAGCCAGTTTGAATCCTTTGTCGATCCATTAATTATCTTTTTTTCCATTCCCCTGCTCTTTATAGGTGTTATATGGATATATAGAATTAGCGGCGAACCGATGACCCTCTTTTCTGTTGTAGGAATTATTGCCCTTATCGGAGTAGTGGTAAACAACGGTATTGTACTGGTGGATTATGCCAATACTCTTCGCGGGCGGGGCTTGAATGTCCGGGAAGCCTGTCTGGAAGCTGGCAGGCATCGTCTGCGGCCCATACTTATGACAACGCTGACAACAATACTATGTATGACTCCCATAGCTTTTTTCCCCGGAGCCGGAGCAGACACCATCCAGCCCATAGGTAAAACCTTTGTGGGGGGCTTAAGCGTTTCATTCCTAATGACATTATTTCTAACACCGGTAATGTATTCGCTGTTTAATTCCTGGCGTGACAGAAAAAAAGTCAACTAACGCCAATCCGGATTATCTAGTGCCAGGATCGTATTGAATGTAAGTATTGGATTACACGCAGCCCATCGTTGGCGCTGGACAGAGGTTTATGGTTTTTATGTACAGCACAGTTTAGAGCATCGGCAGCCATGGCGCTAAAGTATCCTGTGGGCTGCGCAAACCCATCCGTTATTTTTTCCAGGGATTTAAACCCCTCGGCATAAGGGCTTTCCCTGCTTTCCCATACTTCGAATATTCCGTTTCCAATAAGCAGCTTACCCCATTCGCAGGAGATCTCCAGTTCAAATGCCAGATGATCCCGTCCCCCTCCAAGTTCCAGTAAAAAGGGAAGAGGAGAGATCGCCGGAACAGCGGGTTTATCCAAATGTCCAAGAAGGTACACTGTGCCGGTATTATCTTTTAATTTTTTGGCATTAAGAGTTTTTCTGTGCTTTAAGACAGCTCCGCTTAGGAACATTGCTGCATCGGCTAGGTGGGTGCCGTCGTGCCATAGGACATCCAAAAGCCGCCTGCCTTTTCCCATATACAGAGTTCCCCGTACAGCCTGTATGGGGCCAAGGGTTTTTCCATCGGCAAGAATCTGTTGCGCCTGTGTATAGTCGGCAGCATAACGCCGTTCATGATTGGTAATAATGGTAATGCCTCCCGAATTATGCAGGGCGGCAATTTTTTTTGCTCCGGACAGGGTGTCGGCCAGGGGTTTTTCGCAGACCACAGCAGATACACCATAACGCTTTGCCAGCGAACAATAATGCCAATGCGAATCAGGATGGGTGGCAATATGGAGAATGGCAGGTTGTTCTTTTTGTAGCATGGTTTGTGCATCTGTATAAACCGGAACCTGCCATTTTTCTGCAAAAAGATCACAGCGTTCTTGATTTATGTCAGAACCGGCACAGAGTTCCAGGCCGGGAACAGCAGCTATAGCCCCTGCATGAGTACAGGGTTTTTCTCTTAGGCGGTCTTCTTCCAGGAGGCTCCCAATGCGGCCAAGGCCAATAATGGCGGCTTTTACAGCCATAAAGGCTATTCGGTAAGAATAAGCTGAGCGTCTTCTTCTCCCGGCGGAAAAAGATACATATCGGGCAATTTAAAGGTCCTAATTAAGGAAAATGATGAACTGCCGAATTCGCTTATCACTGGAACCGATAAACTATGGTTTAGCTCTGCAAATTCAGAAGAAACAATCCTAATGGAAAATTCAAAAACTCCATGAGTGTCGATTGTTTCTGTCGGCATAGGCTTTGGCATAAAGGTAAAAGTACCGTTTGTATTGGCAACCAGCATATAGGGATTTTGCCAGTTATTATCTTTCATTTCTGCAAGTTTACCGTTTTGAAGCAGCTCTACAGAAACTCCTGTTACCGGAGAGAAGTTAATACCGTTAAATACCCGGCCCATTATGGTGGGAATATTATAAACCGGGGTATCTGCAGATGCTCCCTTGGAACTATCCCCATGAGCTCTTTCCGGCCTTTGGTTATGGCTTACCCGTCTGATCCCTTCATAGACCAGAGAAGTTAAATCTGCCCGGGTTTGGTTAGTTGTTTCCTGGCTAAGCCTGGCAGCCCCTCTGTGAGAAACCATATAGTAAGGTTTAATGCGGTTTAATACATAGCAGGCGGCATCCTGCCGGCACTGGTTACAGGTACATATCTTGTTTGTTTTTTCTTTTTCAAGAGTATCACAAATACTATTAATTTCTGAAATAACCATTTCTTCCATCATATTACGAATTTCCATAACTTCTCCTTATCTATATTGTGAAACTGTGTTTATATCTTAATCATAGTGTATCTTAGTGTAACCAATTTTTATAGTCCTGTAAAAGCCCTTTTGGAATATCCAGGGCTTCTGCGCTGAATATTCGCAGTTTCCTAAGAGATTGCACAAAAGCTTCTACTGCACTTCGTTTAAAAACGCTTGAACTCTCACCAAAATTACAGTTTTCATCCCTTACAAACAGGTCGGTCTCGAAGGATACCGGCTCCGGTATATCTATGATAATTGTATCTGCACTGAGTTTTTTTCCGCTTACTTTGTTAATCTCTTCTGTCAGAGCAGTTTCCTGAGCTTTTCGTTTTGATATATCTATAATGTATTGGTCGTTATAAAAGAAACTGGCAGACTCAATATAGAGCTTTCCTTCCTTTACCTTTCTGGCCAGAGAAAAGACAGACAATTCCTTTTCCTTGGCGGCTATAAGGGAAAAAAGTCCCTGATCATCCAGATTATACAGCTCCTCGGCTCTGATACAGCCTTGTTCCAGTCCTTCCAACAGGGCTTTTTTAATCATTGCTGTGGCGGATCTAAGCTGCCGGTGCCAGTAAACAGACCTGTACATTAAGTATTTTGAAAATAAGATCGATTCAACACTGGGAATTCCGCGGGAATCGATCTCTACTCCGCGCCGGGGATGGGGAAAAAGCCGGGAATAAATAAAGTCAACATCCTGTGCCCCATAGGGGACCCCGCAGTAATATGCATCTCTGTTTAAGTAGTCCAGCTTGTCCGGGTCAAGTACACCGGAAAGGAGCTGCCGGAAAAAATGCAGTTCACTGTCAGTCTGCTCGTTCCAATACGGAGTTCCTTCGTTTTTTTTTGCTTTTTTGTTGATAATGGCTGCAGTCAGCTCCGGATCTGCCCCGGTATTTCCCACAAGGCTTTTTAATGGCTCAGAAAGTATCATTTTTGCGCTTAAACTTTCATGATCCTCCAGGGCCAGTTCTTTAAGAGAATGAGCATAAGGAAAGTGCCCCAAATCATGAAGAAGAGCTGCGCATAAAAAGGAAAAAACCCCCCGAAGACTAAGCTGGGGAGGGTTTTTTTCGCATAGGTTAATAAGGAGTCTGCGTGCCAGATGGTATACGCCAATGGAATGGCTTGCCCTGGTATGTGTTGCGCCGGGATATACACAGTATGCAGGCCCAAGCTGCATAATTCTGGAAAGCCGTATAAAAGGCAAAGATTCGGTCAATGCTGCCAAAGCCGGTGTAAAATATACATGTCCCCACAGAGGATCACGGACGGGAACGGAAAAACCATGCTGTAAACCGGTTAAAATTGGAAATTCCATAAAAAAGTAGTATAAAAAATTGATGTTGCTCTTTCAAGCTCTCATCGTTACAATATAAATATGGTTTTGGGACAAAAAGTCCTGGGTGCCGGTACTTTACTCCTTTTTGGTATGCTGGTTCTTGCTCAAACTGGTATACCGCAAAACGATGAAGCATCCGGAGCTGCAGCAATGCCCCCATTGGAATTGCTTAGACCCCGTTATGGCGAAGAACCCCGTTTCCCGCAGGATTTTGTAATTGGCCCGCTTGGCCGCGGCGATGCATCGGAAGAAAGCTACCGTTATGCACTGCTTCTTACAGCAGGACTGGCAGGCGGAGACGGCGCTGTACAGGGGGTAAATTTTTCCGAGCAAAAACGGCTTTCCATTGTACAGAGTCTTTCCGGTCTGGGAATGGTAAGAAGCTGGCGGGTTGGAGGCGGCAGAGTAGAGCCGGATGGCAGTGTATCGTTTCTGGTTCGTTTTCTGGGCAGGGAGAGGAGCATAACCGGAGAACTCTATTTACGGCAGGCACCGGCAGCGAACGAACAGCAACGCCAAATTACAGAAATTGCTGAAACAGAAATGGCTGAAACAGAAATTGCAGAAATTGAAGTATTTGATACTGCCGAAGGAGAATATACTGCTCTAGTCCCGTCAGAAATAGAGCCGGTATATTGGTGGCTGGTAGATGATATACTGCTTGAGCCTCCCCGTAACCTTGCAGAAGGAAGATTCGGCCCAAGAGGCGGGGATATGACCCCTTATGAACGGTTTTTTTAGGAATTAGCTACATTAGCGCCAGGAGGCGGCTTATTCATGGCAACGCCGATAAAGCGTATTGAAAAAGATTTTCTTCTCAAAACACTTTATGACGAACAAATACCGGTAATGTACCTATGCGATAGAACAGAATATATACTTAAACTGGAAAAGCCTGTAAAAAACGAAGTATTCTTTAAGGCCGATCGTCCAATAAATGGCCTTAAACCCCGAAAAAAAATTGAACTAATGTTTGATTATAAAAGCCAGGTAATTATTTTTTCCATTGAAGTTGCTACAGTAAAAGATGATCATATTACAGCCCCTGTGCCCGAGTTTCTTTTTAAAAATCTGGATCGTTCCTTTTCACGGGTAAGTACTCCCGAAGACTTGAAGGTTCAATTTACCTTTCAGGGGGACCGCTACTCCCTGCATTATCCTAAAGTCCAGGAGTACGAAAGAGGCGATATCGGAGAATGGATGAGTAAAATTGATCCAAGAAATCTGCAGGGTCTTATCGATCAGATTGCCGCCTGGGTAAAAAGTGTTGCATCGGGCTATAAAATGGTGATATTTAAGGAAGTAAAACCAACCAGTACAGAAGAGCGGATTGTGGCAGAAACAGGAAAGTGCCTGTACCTTCCTTCTACCCTGGCAAACCTTCCCCAGGCCGATCCTCATCCAAAAAAACGGCTCATTACCGAAGACCTGTTCCGCCGTTATCTGGAAAGTACCGGGGTTGATCCGCAGTTTCTTGACAGCGCTGTAGACCGTTTTGTTAAGCATAAGTTTGACGCGGGCTTTTTTTCCGATGCTTGGATTCCGATTTTATTTCAGGAATATGTAATAGGTTATATTCATATTTGGATAAATCAGGAAGGAAAGCTTCCTTTTGATTATAATATCGTAGAAACGCTGTATCAGTTTTCCAAAGTTTTAGCTTACTCATTAAAAGTTAACGGATATTTTAATGTAGGAAGAATTAAAAACGAACCATTTGAAGGAAAAATTATGGACATAAGCGCATCGGGACTGCAATTTGCCTATCCTCATTCCGGATTGTCCAGCGCACTGCTTCCCGACAGCGAATTGGCAGTCCGCCTAATGGCCCCCCGGCGGAATATCCGTGCCAGCGCAAAAATAGTACGGCGTTATAAAGACAATACCATGGGATACTTTGGCTGCCGTTTTTTGGATATCACTCCGGAAGATATGCGCTTCCTTTTTGAATATATTTACGGCAAACCATTTACCGACAGTGATGCTTCTTTTTTATCTGGTCAAGTTTAGCTCTTTTAGTCAAATTAAATAGACATAAACACAACTTTTTCCTGGTCTATTTTTGTAATAGGGCCATGACCGGGATAAACCGCTGTATCACCGTCCAGGAGCGAGAGCCGCTGTAAACTCTGGCCAATGAGTATTCTGTTACCGCCGGGTAAATCCGAGCGGCCAAAATCACCCTTAAAAAGCGTGTCGCCGCTAATAAGTGTTTTTTCTTCTTTTGAGTACAGGCAAATTGAACCGGGACTGTGCCCGGGAACATGCATAGTGGTAAAAGGACCTATAGTATCTCCTTCGCTTAACAAAAGAGATGCCGGTGGTAAAGGGTCCCTTAGCTCAGAAATATAAAAAGGAGCGCCGGCACTTTCCAAATCCTGTTTGTGGAGTTCATGTGAATCCGGCCCCAATTTAGCAGCCTCTGCCTGATGGATCGCTATCTCTGCATCCGGATAGGCAGCAAAGAGCTGAGGCAGGGCGGTAAGATGGTCAAAGTGGGCATGGGTTAGAACAATATAGCGGGGATGCAAAGACAGCTTTTCCAGCTGGTCTATTATAAGGTCTGCATCTCCTCCCGGATCTACTACGATGCACTCTGAGTTTTGCGCTCCTTTATAAAGAGAAATGATCCAGCAGTTTGTTTGCAGTATTCCTACAGCTAATTGCTTAAGTGTCATTGTAAGTCATCGTCAGATTCCCTGCGGCTTCGGGCATAATTTACCGTTAAGGTTCTGCCGCGGAAATTATGTCCGTTTAATGCCTCAATTACTATATCTGCTACGTTATTTCGGACCTGAACAAAAGAATAATTATCCAGAATACGGATAATACCAATATCTTCCCGTGCTATTTTTGCTCTTGCATTTACCAGGGCAAGAATTTCACGGGGGAATACCTTGCGATTACGGCCTATGCTGACAAAAAGCTGGACAGATTCATCCTCGCTTAATACCTGAGAGATTTCTGTAACATCGGGCTGCTTGTTTCTTCCGGAATGTTTGGATCCTTGTTCGGTTCTCTTAACGGGCACACCTTCTGCCAGAAGCAATAAATAAGCAGCCATGTAAGAACGGTTAAAAAATGAAACTTCCTTTCTAAATATGGAACGGCAGCGGTTTAATAAAGCCGGATCTGCCTCGCTCTGAATATCATTCAATAGATCGCGAATACGCTTTCTAATGTTTTCTTCGTTCATACTGCTATTAAACCATGAAACCAAGCTTTACACAAGACATTCACTTATCTATACTGAATATATGACTTTGGCAGCAGGGCAGCGTTTACCGCTTAAGGGGCTTTTAAATACACGGGAGCTTGGAGGATATCCGGTTCTGGCCGGCGGACAACAAAAAATAATAAAAAAAGGGCTGATATACCGTTCCGGATCTCCGGAATATGCAACGGTAGAGGATATTAAAACCCTGGAAACTCTTGGCATTAAAACTATTGTAGACTTTCGTTCAGAAGGAGAAAAAACAGCATTTTTTAATCTTACAAGTTTAGAAAAAAAAGCTGCTCTTCCCATTGATGCAGGGAACCTCATGGGCCTTGTTTTTAGATCCGGCGATTGGCATCCCAGGGGTAATTCCGGAGGACCGGAGAGCGAGATGCTTAGCCTATATGCCTTAATGCCCGAAGAAGCAATTTCTCCATACCGGGAATTATTTAAACTACTTGCCGATCCGGCAAATAATCCTATACTAATGCACTGTTCGGCCGGAAAAGATCGTACAGGTCTTGCATCTGCTCTAATCCTCCATATTTTGGGAGCAAGTAAAGAAACAATAATGGAGGATTACCTATACTCAAACGAAAACCTTCGTCCATATTGGGAACAATTCTCTAAAGACAAACCCCATCTAATTCCCTATTATACTGTTACAGAAAAGTATATAAATGCTGCCTTTGCGGTAATTGAAAAAAAGTGGGGCATGGATGCATATCTAACAAAAGTACTGGGAGCAGATATTAAACATTTGCAGGAGATTTATACACAATGAGGCATATTATTCTGATAGGTATTATTTTTTCCTTGCTGCTTTCCTGTACAGAAAAAAAAGAAATAATAATAGCGACACATACCGAAGCGGAAAAGGACTTTATTAAAAATATTGTTGCATATAATAATTATAAGGTTACCATTATTGATAACGGCAATTATTTGACTGTTAAAAATATTACCATGGATATGCTGCTTGAAATTAGAAATATTGTCTTTTTAGAGATAGATATCATAAATGATAATATGAAAAATGTTAATACAACAAGGACAGAAAATGGGGGGCCTTTTATTAGAAGGTTTGTTAGATTTACAGCAGAAAACGGAGTTGAAATAGTAGAAGATACAGAAACCAATATAAGGCTGGTTTATGATCCAATTCATCCTGATGCAATAAGAACCGGAGAAAGGCAAGGGTATGTAGAATATCCCAATGTTGATATAGCAAGTGAAATGATGGATCTTATTAGGGTAAATCGTTTTTTTGAATCCATTTCCGATTATCTAAGCAATAACTATAAAAATGTTGTTTTTTAAATAATGTCATGAATTTTCTTGGAGTTATTATATTTTTTTATTGTCTACTTCGTTTCTAGCTTGGAGTTTTTGCCATGCAAAAACTCACAAGCAATTCGGCTTTGCCGGATTGCGATTGACCAAGCCCCTAAAAAACCGTTATATTTAGCTTATCTGGGCTTGAAAGGTTCAGCTATGCTGAACCGTTCAGCATAGCTGAACCAATCAGCATGGCTGTTCCTTAAAAATGCGAGAGTGGTGGAACTGGTAGACACGCTAGATTTAGGATCTAGTGCCTATGGTATAAGGGTTCGAGTCCCTTCTCTCGCAGAAATAAGAGAGATGGGACTCGAACCTGTCGTACAAATTTCAACTAGACGAGGAAAATGGTGTCAATATCTAAAGAAATAACCCGGCTGGAGCATTCAGCAGTAAAACTAACCCTAACGGTAGGAAAAGACCAGGTACGTTCCCATTATGATGAGCTTATCCAGGATTATGTTAAATCGGCAGCCATTCCCGGCTTTCGCAAGGGAAAGGTTCCGCGGGATGTTCTGGAACGAAAATTCGGCGATGCATTAAAAGAAGAAGCATTGAGTAAAATCCTAAATAAGGTTATCGAAGAAACCTTTACAGACGAAAGCTTCCCCAAAGAAAACCAGCCCCTTCCATATTCTACACCCCGGCTTGACGAGGAAACTGAGCTGGTACTGGAGCTGGATAAAGACCTTATTTTCTCTGTTGTATATGATGTGCTTCCCCAGCTTGTTGTAGGCCCCTGGAAGGGTTTGGAACTGGAAGTTCCCGATGTAAGTGTGGGAGACGAGGATATATCCCGTGAATTAGAGGCTATTCGGGAACGAAATGCCATTGTTTTGGACAAGGACGACGATACAGAAGCTGCCAAGGATCATGTGGTTACGGTGAATTACTGCGAGCTGGAAGACGGGAAGGAAATACCGGGTACTGAACGGCAGGATTTTGTTTTTACCCTTGGCACTGGTTACAACCTGTATCAGTTTGATGATGATATTACGGGAATGAAAAAAGGGGAAACGAAGGATATACATAAGACCTTCCCCGAAGACTATGACTATAAGGAACTGGCTGGTAAAAACATCAAGCTGCGCATTACTCTGACAGCCATTAAGGAAAAAAAGCTTCCCGACCTGGACGATGAACTGGCCCAGGATGTTGATGAAAAATACAATACCCTGGAAGATCTTAAAACCAATATACGGGAACGGATGGAAGTAAACTTACAAAGACGGCTGCGGGATATAACCATAGGCAAAATTCTGGACAAGACACTGGAAACCACGCCCATCGATCTTCCCCAATCAATGATAAATCTGGAACTGGATGCCCGTTTAAGAAATATAGCCCGCCGCTATAATACCAGCGCCGAAGATCTGTTAAAAAATTTGGCTCAAATGGGACAGGATCCGGAACAAATTCGCTTAGGATGGAAAGAAGATGCAGAAAAAGCGCTAAAAAGCCGTCTGATAGTAGAAACCCTGATACGCGATATGAAACTGGAAGTTTCGGACGAAGAAATTGACAAGGAAATTGAAAAGCGCTGTGCCGAAGCAGATAATTCTACAGAAGCGGAACAGATAAAAAAGTACTATGAACAGGAAAATGCTTTGGATTATCTGGAAGAAGAAATTAAAGAAGTAAAGCTTTTTGACCTTTTTGAGGCCGAAAACAAAATCAAAAAAGGAAAAAAAGAGAGCTATCTGGATATTATGTCCAATAAATGGTAAGCTGATAGTAGGAGAAATTATGGCTCATATCCTTCCCCATGTAGTGGAACAAACCGGCATGGGTGAGCGGTACTACGATATATATTCCCGCCTCCTTTCCGACCGCATTATTTTTCTGGATGGAGAAATAAATGATCTTAATGCCGATTTAACGGTAGCTCAGATACTTTTCCTGGATGGTCAGACAACGGAAAAAGACATTAATTTGTATATTAATTCGCCCGGCGGTTTGGTTACTGCTGGATTGGCAGTTTACGATACTATTCAGCACGTAAAGTCCAATGTACAGACCATATGCCTGGGTCAGGCAGCCAGTATTGCCGCCCTCATACTTGCGTCCGGAACACCGGGGAAACGCCTTATCCTGCCCTCTGCCCGGGTAGTAATACACCAGCCCTGGGGGGGAGCCCATGGCCAGGCACGGGATATTGGAATACAGGCCAAAGAAATTCTTCGCTTAAAAAAGATCACAATAGATTATTTTGCCCGTCATACGGGCAAGGATTCCGACCGGATTGCTTTGGATCTGGAACGGGACTTTTTTATGTCCGCCGAAGAGGCGGTTGCCTACGGCATTGCCGACAAGGTACTTGTAAAGGAAAAAGATGGCCCGGTTGCGTAATAATTACAGCGGCGGTGAACGATCCTGTTCATTCTGCGGAAAAAGCGCTGATATGGTACGGCGGATTATCGCCGGTCCCAACGAAGTGTTTATCTGCGATGAATGTGTCGAGGTCTGCCGGAAAATTTTATTCGAGGAAGAGCAGGATCTAACTGCCCAGTTTACCGGTGATATTCCCACACCCATGGAAATTAAAATGTATTTGGATATGTTTATTGTGGGTCAGGACGATGCCAAAAAAGCCCTTGCTGTTGCCGTATATAACCACTATAAGCGTATAGCAAATCCTTCGAAGGACCCGGAAGATGTTGAAATTGAAAAAGCCAATGTATTAATGATAGGCCCTACGGGAACCGGAAAAACACTATTGGCCAGAACCCTTGCACGCAAGCTTAAAGTACCCTTTGCTCTGGTAGACGCTACAACTCTTACCGAAGCAGGTTATGTAGGAGAAGATGTAGAAAATATACTCCTAAAGCTGATACAGAATGCCGGGGGAAATATTGCATCCGCCGAGCGGGGTATTGTGTATATCGATGAAATCGATAAAATAGCCCGCAAGGGAGAAAATGTTTCCATAACACGGGATGTATCCGGAGAAGGTGTCCAGCAGGCCCTGCTAAAAATTGTAGAAGGAACCATAGCTGCTGTGCCTCCCCAGGGCGGACGTAAGCATCCCAACCAGGAAATGATCCGCATAGACACAACAAATATACTGTTTATCTGCGGCGGCGCCTTTGTAGGTCTGGACAAAACCATAGAACGGCGGGTAGTCGAGCACCCAATGGGATTTGGAGCAAATGTTCAGGATAATAAAGAAAGAAGCCTGGGAGAACTGTACTCCAAGCTGCATCCGGACGATCTTATACGTTTTGGGATGATTCCCGAATTTATCGGACGGCTTCCCATTGTTGTAAGCCTAGAAGAACTGCGAAAAGAAGATCTAAGACGTATCATCACAGAACCAAGGAATGCCATTGTCAAGCAGTTTCAGGCATCTTTGGCCTACGATGATGTGCAGCTTGAATTTACCGAAGGGGCCATTAATGCCATTGCCGAAACGGCGATTAAGCAAAAAACCGGTGCGCGGGGACTTAGGGCCATTGTAGAACGGCTTATGACAGATGTAATGTTCGAAATCCCCTCCATGGAAGGAAGTAAACGGGTAATAATTACCCAGGATACGGTAGAGAAATCCGAACCGCCGGAGATTGTGACCCTTCAAAAAAGCGCATAAAATCTGCCTCCGTACAGATTTTATGCTTGGGAGAATGCTCTGCATTCTCCCCGCTAAAGCATATGTACAGCGGCATCCATGCCGCCTCCTTTGGAGCAGGGTATTATGAAATCCGAACTATGCGCTTCTCTTTTGGCTGCAAACCATGCACACATCGGCAGGGATGTACAAGATGTTCCGTCTACCCCTATGCCCTTTACAGATGCAGGATCAATTCCCAATACATAGTTTGCCATTATCTGCTCCTTGGTCGTTTAGTATCCTAAGCCGCTTAGGTGTCCTAAGCCGCTTAGGTGTCCTAAGCCGTTTAGGATACAATACAATTAAGATTTTTGGTATATTCTATTTTATAAAGGAACTTAATAATGACAGGTCCGGTTACCGTTATTGGCGGTGCAAATATGGACATAAATGGCTTTTCCCGTGATCCCCTTAACATGGAAGATTCCAATCCGGGAATGGTACAATACTGCCCCGGCGGAGTAGGAAGAAACATTGCAGAGAACCTTCACCGTCTTGGGGTAAATGTCCGGCTTATCAGCGTACTGGGAGATGATCCGGGAGGGCAATTATTAAAAGTTTCCAGCATTCGTATGGGCCTTAACATAGAACACAGTCTTTTTTTGAATAATGCAGATCATGTCAGCTCGGTATACATAGCGTTAATGGACAATAACGGAACAATGAAACTTGCTCTTTCGGATATGGAAATTATGGAACAGTTGACAATTGAGCATCTGGAAAGTAAGGCAGCCATTATTAAGGAGAGCGCTATTGTTGTATTAGATACCAATCTGCCCGAAAGAATCATACAATTTATTGTGGATCGATTTAAAGAGCCGGGCTTTTTTTTGGATGCAGTTTCTGCCAGGAAAGA
>Ga0099364_10008913_pt1 | contig 14021 bp, 10 predicted proteins | sample TergutTh196P3_FD_73070 | JGI IMG/M metagenome (GOLD analysis project Ga0099364, IMG submission 73070) | Microcerotermes parvus P3 segment gut microbial communities from Pointe-Noire, Republic of the Congo - Th196 P3 | ecosystem: Host-associated > Arthropoda: Insects > Digestive system > Gut ...
GAAAATAAGCAAATGCCATAGCTGCCGGTAGTCAATACCTTATCCGTGAACTCACCCGCCGCTTAAAGAAGCAGGGGCTTCGTAACAGAAGATTGATTTCATGGTCTATGGTAAGGTAGTTATCCTTACGAAATCCTTATTCTGACAGGCGTGTCCACATCGCCGCTATACTGTTCCGTTAGGTTCAGCTTACTTTTGTGTCCTTGAAGAAACTTTTTAACGTCTCGTCTTGACGACACATACAGTTTTACATGGCAGGTGATTGACTGCCAAAACCGCATACTGTATTCGATTATCAAGGTACTGATATTATAATAGCACAAAAAAGGGGATTAGTCAATAGCGAGCGTAAGAAAAGCTTTGCCTACAGTGAGGCAATTCATCCCACCGCTTCTATAAGCGGTGGGATTCTTGCTCACTGAGGATAAACTTCTCTCCGCACTAATTTTAGCTCTGCACCCTTAATTGTCAATCCGCTTATACACAATTGCCGGCCATTGCTTGCTACTTCGTCAATTTTCGCGTCAACAGAGCGGCCGTGATAGACTATATATAATCTGCCCGCAGCGTCAGCTATTACAGAATTATGCCCGCAGCCGGTAAAATGCTCGTCTTTTCCGAGCAACGGTCTGTATTCGTCCGCATTCGGGTACTTTTCAAAAATAGCTTTATATAGCGGTACAGACGCATCGCAGGTCGCGTAACCCACAAAATAATCCCCGTGAGTCCATGCATTTGCGCTGTACATCAGATAGCCTGTGCTGCCCTGCTCAAAATAAAAAGCGCCTTCGATTGTGTACCAATCGCGCCCGTCACCGAACCGATTTTTCGCAAAAATTTCCTGTTCGATACTCGGAGATATAATAACCCGCGAATTATTACACGGGGTGTACGGGTCTTGCATTTTATCTGCCAGTATAACAGTCCCGATTTTTTCACCGTGGGTTATGTTGGCTGAGTAAAACATATATAATTCGCCGTTTTTTTCGATTACATGAGGGTCTATGCTGAACGGTTCGTACAGTGTTTTTTTGTACTCAAACGGACCGAGCGGGTTATCCGCAACCGCAACTTTTATCGCCTGCTGATGTACGTCAGGCTCACCTTTTTTCAACGATGAATAATACATATAAAACAGCCTCTGATAATATAACACGGCGGGTGCCCAGTATGCTACTTCGTTTTCGTATGATAGAGCAAACCCCATGTGTTCAAACGATTCTAAATTATCAGATTGCAAAACATTCACGCCTTGATATCCGGTAGAGTAACAGTAATATTTCCCGCCGTGGGAAATCATGTACGGATCAGGGTTTTCGCGGGAATCTATCCGTGTGTCAGTATGCTTAGTTATAATGGGTATAGGATTATTCTCAAACATAAATACCGCTCCTTTATAAAATTATTTTAGCCGATTGCGAAACCGTGATGTATTCGGTTTTATCGGCAAATTTTGTTTGTGAAAATTTTGATTTTTCTCCGTTTTTGAACCCATTTTGTAGGGACGGTCGCCCTCGGCCGTCCGTGGACATAAATCCAACATCGGCGGTATATCGCGGACGACCGGGGGCGGTCGTCCCTACATTTTTACCTTTCCTGTTTCGCAATCGCCTATAAATTATGCGGCGGGGTATTTACCTGGCTCGATTGAATAAATATACTCAACCGGCGCAGAAAATATGTTTATCATTACTTATTTATCCTGCTTTTTTATAAAATCACGCAGGCGTTCCAGCGCTTTTTTTAAATCTTCGACCGAATATGCGTATGAGCATCTGACATACCCTTCGCCGCAGGGTCCGAACGCTGTGCCGGGCACAACCGCGAGCCGCTGCTCGGAAAGCAGACATGAGCAGAACTCTTCCGAGCTCATGCCGAATTTTTTTATTGAAGGGAACAGATAAAACGCGCCGAGCGCTTCAAAACATTCTATACCCATTTCCCGCAGTGATTTTATCATAAACCGGCGTCTGCCGTTATATTCGTCCCTCATCGCAAGAACACTCGCGTCCCCGTTTCTCAGCGCCTCAATCCCGCCGTACTGCGCCGTTGTGGGCGCGCACATTATAATATACTGATGGATTTTTGTCATTTCGGCGATAACATCTTTCGGTCCGCAAGCGTACCCGAGCCGCCAACCTGTCATGGCGAACGCTTTTGAAAACCCGTTGAGCACTATGGTCTTTTCATACATTCCGGGCATCGACGCTATGCTGATATGACCCTCTTCACCATAAGTCAATTCAGAATATATTTCATCGCTTATAACGGCAATGTCAAGAGTAACTAAAAAATTTGCAATCTCTTTTAATTCTTCCGATCCGAGTATCGCTCCGGTGGGATTATTGGGGTAACCGAATAATATAGCTTTGGTTTTGTTTGTGATGCGTGTTTTAATATCTTCGGTTTTTACTTTAAAATCGTTTTCAGCGTACGCGGGAACAGAAACCGGAATACCGCCCGCCATTTGCACGCACGGTTTATACGACACAAAACAGGGCTCAACCACAAGCACCTCATCTCCGGGGTTGATAAGCGCTCTCAGCGCCACATCAATGCCTTCGCTCGCCCCCACAGTCACAAGCACTTGGTCTGAGGGTTCATAGCTTAACCCGTATTTTCTTTTCATATAACAGCCGATTTCACAGCGCAGCTCGATCATGCCCGCGTTTGCGCTGTATATGGTGCGGCGGCGTTCAATGGAAAAAATGGCTTCTTCCCTTATGTTCCAAGGGGTGAAAAAATCCGGTTCACCCACGCCGAGCGACACCACATCGTCCATTTCCGAAGCGATATCAAAAAATTTCCGTATACCGGAATACGGCAGCTCAGATATTGTTTTTGCTATTAAGTTTTTCATGGGGAGATAATCATCCTTTCGTCTTCTTCGTTCTGACCGCCGAAAATAACGCCATGGTCTTTATATTTTTTCAGCACAAAATGGGTGGCTGTACCGAGTATCGATTCAAGGGGGGATAGTTTTTCCGATACGAAATGCGATATTTCTTTAATTGATTTGCCTTCAATTATTACGGTTAAATCATAGCTTCCCGCCATAAGATACACAGCCTTAACTTCATCGAAACGGTATATGCGCTCGGCGATACGGTTAAATCCTTCCCCGCGTGACGGAGTGACTTTGACCTCGATCAGCGCCGTTAAAAATTCGCTGTCGGTGAGTTCCCAATTAACAAATGTGCCGTATCCGCAGATAATCTGTTCTTTTTCCATTTTTTTTATTTCTTCGGCGACCGTATTTTCCGGGATATCCAAATATACCGCAATCTCACCCGCAGTGAGTTTCGCGTTGGATTCCAGCATGGAAAGAATTTTTTCACGCATAAATGACCCTCCTTTTTTAATTAAATTTTATTCCAAAAACGAAGCGATTGTCCGCTCTATCGCGCTCTCCGCTCTTTCCTGCATCCTTTCAACCAAAGAAACAATATCGCGGTTGCCCCTGCTCATAGCGCCCGCTATAGGAGCGGTGGTATGGTCGCGCCAGAACAATTTACCCATATCATAAAATCTGTTGGAAAAGATAATACCGAGCATCTCGCCGGATTCCTCGTCTCTGCCGAGCACTTGGTTCACCAGCATGGTGTCGAGATAAACATCGAGTGTTGTAAGCCTCGATTCAGCATTCAGCGCCTCAAGGATTATACCCGTGCGGTCGAGTTCAGCTGTGGTTACGGGCACCGTCATAACGTGGGGGTACGCTCCTTCGGAGATATAATCCGGCTGTGTTTCGTTTAGTTTCGGCATAGGGAGTATACCGAAATCATTATCCATAGCTCGCAGTTTTATCGCCCAGTTCAGAAGATCCGACCAAAACAGAGTCTGATTATTTAAGAACATATCTTCCGGTTCGCCTATTCCGGTGAGCCACGGGTCAAAAAGCCAGCCTTCATTCATTATGTCAAAAAGCACATAATACCGCTCTATAAAGCCCTGTGAGTTAATGTTCAGCACAGGCAGATCAGCTTCGTCTTTTACAATATGCGTTTCCCCCATACCCACAATAAACGCGGGGGTATAAACATGATAAGGCGCCACAAAACCCCATTGATCATATTGGTCGAACACACTGTCGCCGTTGAGATCGAGCTGGCCCATTCTCGCCAGTCTTGCGAACGCTTCCATCGTCCAGACGCCATCCCTGACAAGCTGGTACGGGTCTTCAAGCTGCAGAGCGGTGTGCAGTTCTTTATTGAACAATATCCCCATTGTGACGGAATACTGGTTAAAGCTAAAATCACCTACAGTAAAAAGCACCCTGTTTCCGATAGAAAAATCTTTGTTCATATCCTGATCCCACCACGGTTGTGAAAGATCAATATACGGTATATCATCAATCATTTCAAGCATCCCGTTTTGAGCCAAGGAAATCGCTTGTTCGGGTTCCATCATCGCGAGATCAAACTCATCCGAACCCGACTGGATAATAGTGCGTGCGCGGTCACGGGCGGTTTCCGGGCTTGATACGTCTATATGAACTAAATTAAACCCGAATCTGTTCTCCATTCTTCTGTTGCGTCTGAATATAGCGTCGTCCAGCGGTGAACCGGTTTCTTCTTCAACAAAAAGAGTGGATAACAGATGCCCCTGCCCCACCGTGTTGATCACCCTGAAATTATATCCTTCAAAATCAATATCGGGCAAATCCGGGAAAGACAGCGCATTATCGTCAAACGTTCCGCCGTCGCCTCCGTTTTCTTCCGCTTCCGGCGTTATATTATTGTTCGTCGGGTCGTTTCCGCCGGTTTCAGTTTCCGCACACGAAAAAACAAATGCTGCAATCAGCAGCGATAATAGAATAAACTTTTTCATAAATATTAACTCTCCCGTTTTATATAAAAAATATTTTTTACTTTTTATTTCATTATATCATGATAATTTGAACAAAATAATATATTTGTTTTAAAAATTCACAAAAAACAAAAGAAAATAAAAAAAATAAATGATAAAATATAATAAAAAAGGTTATAATGTTATTGTGAAGGATTTTTTTGTTTTATGAAAAATATAGCGGTGTTTGTTTCCGGCGGCGGAACAAATCTACAAACAGTCATAGACGGCATAGATTCGGGCAGAATAAAAAACGGGCGTATCTCGCTTGTTTTATCGAGTAAAGACGGCGTTTTCGCGGTTGAACGCGCAAAAAAAAACAACATACCCGCCATAACGGTTAAACGCAGGGATTACCCCGACGAAAACGAATTTTCCCGAAAAATTCTTGAAATTATGAAATTATATGATATTGATTTAATCGTCCTTGCGGGTTTTCTTTCTGTTTTGTCCGAAGAATTTATCGGTTTGTTTAAAAACAGAATCATCAACGTGCACCCCGCTTTGATTCCCGCGTTTTCAGGTAAAGGCTTCTACGGGATGAAACCGCACGAGTGCGCGATTGAGCGCGGAGTTAAATTAAGCGGCGCAACAGTACATTTTGCCAATGAAATAACCGATGGCGGTCCGATTATTTTGCAAAAAACCGCAGAGGTCAAAAATGATGATACGCCCGAGAGTTTACAGGAGCGGATAATGAGGGAATGTGAGCGGGTTATTTTGGTCGAAGCTGTGGATTTATTTTGTAATAACAGGCTTGAGGTTAAAGATAACAAAGTCTATATACATTGAATTATCGGATCACTCGGAGAGTTTTTCTATAATCTGACCATATTTTCCCTGCGTTATATTTTCACGCAGCCAAACCGTCAATCCGTCGTCTGAAGTATATTCATATTTTTCTATTTCATCCATCACCGCATCTATTTCATCAATATCAAAACCGGAACAGGCTTCAAGCAATTTAACCAGCAGTTCAGCGTCGGGGGTTTCTTTTTCGGGTTTTGATAATTCCGGTATTTTTTCAAGAGCTTTTTCTATATCATAAATAAGCTGAAGTACGGAATCGATCAGTTTTTCAGTATTTGCATTTATAAATTCATAATCGCCGGCATTGCCCGCAGCTTCAAGAGATTCCGCTGTTTTGCCCACATTATCAGCCGTTATACCGTAACTTGAACCTTTTATACCGTGTACGGTGACAATATATTCGCTTAAGTTTTCCATATCTGTTTTTTTAAGTTTTTCCAGTAGATCTCGGGTGCTTTTGGCATAGGATAAAAGCACTTTTGCAAAAATATCTTCGTTAAAGTCAAAACGCTTAAGTCCTCTGTTTACATCCAATCCCGGAATATCCGGTATTCCTTTTTGTTTCGGTTGTTTTGTTTCTTTGATTTTCACTTTTTCAAGCACTTCCGGAGGTTGTTTATCCCGTATGAATTTTTTTAACACAGTATTCAAATGGCGTGTATCGATGGGTTTTGAAACAAAATCATCGAAACCGCTCGCCATAAATTCTTCCTGCCGCCCTTTCACCGTGTTTGCGGTCAATGCGACGATGGGATGAGAGTATCCCAGACCGCGTATTATTTTGGTCGCCTCGATACCGTCCATCTGCGGCATCATATGATCCATAAATACAATATCATATTCTTTGCCTTCTTTTATTTTTTTTATGGCGGCATAACCGCTTGTAACGGTTTCAACGGACAGTTCATAAGGCATAAGCAAACCTTTGGCGACGTCCAAGTTCGTTTCAACATCGTCTACAATCAGCACTTTACCGTAAGGCATCAGCTCGTATATGATATTGGATTTTTTTATATGTTTTGTTCCGTTCAAATTGAAATTCTGTAATTGTTCGGCAAATTCCCTGCCCAAAACAGACGTACCCGCATTTATCTGCGGGAGTTTTACAGTGAAAACCGAACCTTTTCCAAGCTCGCTTTCCGCATAAATTTCACCATTCATCAGCTTTATTAAATTTTGGGTGATATTTATACCCAGCCCTGTTCCTTCGATGGTGCGGTTAGCCTGATAATTATAGCGGATAAAACGGGACGATTGGTCAAACAGGGATTCTACCTGTTCTTTTGTCATCCCCTGCCCGGTATCGCTCACAACGATTATCAGCGTGAGGTTATTTGTGTTGTTTTCATTTTCCCCGTTATTTTTTTCGATAATAAAAGATAGTTTTATTTCGCCTTTTTCCGTATATTTTACGGCGTTGGAGAGCAGGTTGTTCAATATTTGTCTTATACGCACTTCATCCCCGAACATAACATTGGGAATATTTTCATCTACAGATAGTTTAAATTCTATATCTTTGCTTAAAATCCGCATCATGTTCAAAGTTACGGTATCGTTTATCAAGCTCGCCGTTTCATAATTATCGGAAAAAAGTTCAAGTTTTCCCGCTTCAATTTTTGAAAAATCCAATATATCGTTGATAATATTGAGCAGTAAATCCCCCGAACTGTATATTTTATTCAAGTTTTCGGTTATATTTTTGGGGGTTGTTTCATTCTGCAGCAAAATTTCGGTTATACCCAATATTGCGTTCATGGGCGTTCTTATTTCATGGCTCATATTGGCGAGAAAATCGCTTTTAAACCTCGAATTTGCCTCAGCTTCTTCTTTAAGTACGATTATTTCCTCAAACGGTTTCTTTATAAAACCGGAAGCGATAACCGCGGCGATCAGACTTAAAAACAAGCTGACCCCTCCCACCACGATAAGGCCCGTTTCCGCATTTTTGAAAGGACTTTCGTGCTCCGGAGCTATAACGCCCAAAAACCAGCCTTCTTCCGAACCGCTGATAGGTCTGAAAGCGCATATCCTCGGCACATCGGAAACAGAAAAATGACCAATACCCGATTCGCCGTTTATCCCTCTGCGGACTATATCCCCTCTCACCGCATATGACGGGTCAGTTTCTGCCAAATGCATATAATTCATCCGGTCTTCCACCCATTCAGGGCGTATATTGGCAATAATATGACCTTCCGAGTCGTCAATAAAAATATGCCCCGTTTCCCAGATAACAATATCGGACACCACCTGTGAAAAATATGTTATGGGAAGTGTGAGCACCAGTATCTTTTCGATTTTACCGTTTGGAACGGATTTTTCAGGTATCGGTGAAGCCAAATAAAAAACCAAACCGCCTGAGGAAGAAGGAACGGTACTCGAAAGAGCCGTTTTTCCGTCAAATGCCTGCCGCACATGTTCATTCTCCAAAGCTCCGTGATTTGCGGGTGTTTCTCCCGTTGAAACAAGCAGTTCCCCGTTTGTGTCTAAAACAGCCGTTCCGGTAAATTCAGAGTGGCGGTCATTAAAATTTATTAATTTTTCCTGCCATTGCGTACTTTCAATTACAGATAATAAATTTGCCGTTTCGGCAGCTTTTAATTTTAATGATTTTATTTCGCTGCTGATAAATTGGCCGGCAATATCGGAAAGCAGCATTAAATCAGATTCCTGTGATTTTTCCACTCCGCTTTTTACGATGAAAATACCAACAAAAACGCTGAAAGAAATGATGAGCAATGTGGTAAAAAAAATCACAATAACTGTTCTTATGCGGATAACCATAAATTACATCTCACCTTACAATCATATTATTTTGATATTTTAACATAATTATTTACACTTGTCAAGCGTTATACAAAAATAATATAAATAAAATTTTTTGAAATGCTTTACAAAACTTAAAATTTATGGTAAAATATATGATTGAAGAAGTTTATTGCAAAAGGAGTATAAGTTATGAAAAAAAGAGCGTTGATCAGCGTTTCCGACAAAACCGGTATTTTGGAATTCGCAAAAATTTTAACCGAAAACAATTATGAGATCATCTCGACCGGCGGCACAGAAACAGCATTAAACAACGAAGGTATCAAAACAATCAACATTTCAGCCGTGACTGGGTTCCCCGAATGTCTTGACGGGCGTGTCAAGACGCTGCACCCGAATATCCACGCGGGTATACTCGCCATACGCAAAAACACAGACCATACAAACCTGCTGAACGAATTGAAAATAGAGACGATAGATATGGTTGTGGTCAATCTCTATCCTTTTAAACAAACAATTTTAAAATCCCCTCCCGTTTCACGTGAAACCGCAATCGAAAAAATCGATATAGGCGGGCCGGCGATGCTCCGTTCCGCCGCAAAAAACTGGCAGGATGTGATCGTTATAACCGATCCGCGCGATTATGATATGATTTCGGAAAAGATAAAAAACGGCGGAACTCTTGATGATGAATTGAAACTTAAACTTGCCTGTAAAGTGTTTGAGCATACAGCGGCTTATGACGCGCTTATTGCGGAATATCTGCGTAAAATCACGGCTTCCGATATGTTCTCCGAAACCTTGACCCTAACTTATGAAAAAGCGCAGGAGATGCGTTACGGTGAAAATCCGCATCAGCGCGGCGTGTTCTATAAAGAGATAAAAAATCTTGAGGGCACCGTTGCCGCCGCAGTACAGCTGCACGGCAAAGAGCTTTCGTATCTGAATATAAACGACGCGAACGGCGCGCTTGAGCTGCTTAAAGAGTTTATACCAACAAAGCCCGCGGTTGTCGCCGTCAAACACGCCACCCCCTGCGGCGTGGGGCTGGGAGGTACGGTTGAGGAAGCGTGTGTCAACGCATACAACGCCGACCCTGTTTCCATTTACGGAGGAATTGTCGCGGTGAATCAGGAAATAGACGAAGCGGCGGCGGCTGAAATGACAAAATTCAATCTTGATATTATAATTGCGCCTTCGTACACAGGAGCCGCTCTTGAAATTCTGACTAAAAAGAAAAACATCAGACTGCTCGAATTAAAAAATATCGGCAAACCGCACACAAAAGATATATATGATATGAAAAAAGTGCCCGGCGGGCTTCTTGTTCAGGAATACAACGCGGATTTTATCGATGAAGCCGATTTAAAAACCGTGACAAAAAAACAGCCTGAAAAAAAAGAGCTGCAGGATCTGCTTTTTGCGTTTAAAGTGGTAAAACACACCAAATCAAACGGTATAGTGCTGGCAAAAGACAACGCCACAACCGGCATAGGTCCGGGGCAGACCAACAGGGTGACTTCTCTTGAAATCGCGCTTAAATACGCGGGTGAAAAAGCCTCGGGGTCGGTTATGGCGTCCGATGCGTTTTTTCCGTTTGCCGATTGTGTGGAACTGGCGCATAAAGCGGGGATATCCGCGATAATCCAGCCGGGCGGTTCGCTGCGCGACAATGAATCAATCGAAGCGTGCGATAAATATAATATCGCCATGGTGTTTACCGGAATAAGACATTTTAAACATTAAAAAAGAGGATGAGTGACTATATGAAAATGAAAATACATGACAAACAAATATTAAATCTAAACGAATACCGCCGTTCTCCATCGCCGGGCGCGGAAGCCAGCAGACCCAAATATCAGATAACAACGCCGGAGGGAGAAATATACTTTAAATTTAAATTAACCGGAAATGAAATCTGCGCGGAGATAACCGCAGCGCAATTAGCGGAAAATCTCGGTATTCCGGCAGCAAAAACATATATAGCCGAGTATAAAGACAATATTGGGATTGTAAGCTGTGATATTGGGATTTATGAAGAACCGGACGACAGTTTTTCGTATTCGGTAAAAGATTTTCTTGACACAGAAGGATTTATTCAAATGTGTTTGTTTGATTATTTGGTCATGAACGAAGACAGACATGCGGGTAATTGGGGTATTTTAAACAATAAAGTCGCTCCTCTGTTCGACCATAATCAATGTTTCGGCGGTGATGCGGCAAACTACGGCTGTTTTGATGCGGATAATTTTATGATAACTGTTTCTTCCGCTTTTTATGCCGAAACCGAATCACAGTACCGGCACGATGATATTTTAAAATATTTAATAAAATTTTATCCAAAAGAAATAAAAAATTTTACGGATATGCTCGATAAATTACCTGAATTAAAAAACCCGCTTTTGGAAGAATTATATGACGGCGATTTTGAGCGGCTGAAACTGCTTTATAATAAAAGAATTTTATATATGAAAAAGAAAGCCGGTGAATTTTATGGCTGATAAAGTATTTATAATGAATTTCAATAATAAACAAATAGGCTGTATAGAACGCAAAGCAGACGTTTTTGAGCAGGAGCTGAACGGGGTAAAAACATTTCATAAAATATTGCCGCGTATTATGCAGTATATCGCTCCCGAACCCACGCAGTTTCCGGCAGCGCAGGAAGTTCTTGATTACTATAAAATGAAAAAACTTGATGTTTGGGAATATCTGCAAAAAAGCAACGGAATAAAAAACAGCAGGGATATATGGTTCATGTCCGAACCTGCCGGCGAAGTTTGGCTTCCGCTGATTGTAGGGATGCAGCGTTACCCACGGTATGAAAGCTGGTTTAAACCCGGCGATAAAATCAGGGTGCAAATGAACGGGAACGCGAATATAAACCGCCATTCACTGGAAATTCTGCCGGAATGTATCATACCATATTTGATAAAAGATGATGCAAGCCGTTTCAGCACAGCGGAAGGCATAGTGTATGATTTAAGGAGTTGGGCGTCCACACGCGGTTTAATCGGAAGATTGGTGATTAATTTTTGATTCACTCAAGCCCTTCATACGCTTCAACCAACCGTTCAATGGCGGTGACGGCTCTCGGCTCCATCCGGTCAAATCTTGAAACTATGTCGCGCGCCGCGGTCATAGACATATATATAACCTCGTTGCCGAGCCCGCCGAAATCGTATATATCCCCTATATCGTATCTTCTGTTGGAAAATATAATATCGAGCATATCGGTGCTCTCTTCATCGCGGGTTAGCTGTGTTGTGAGCTGCACATCATAATATGCAGGTATCAATATATATCTTGAAAACCCGGCTAGCGTATCGAGCACCGCGCTTGCCGCTTCTATGTTTCCCGCAGAACGCGGCACAGCGGTCACGGTTCCCACATGGGGATTTACATTATGCAGGTAATCATCCTGCGAATCGTTCCATTTGGGTATGGGAAGTATACCGAAGTCCGTGTCCATCGCTCTTAAATTCTGGACGTCCGCCATGCGTATCCACATAAACAGCGCTTGATTGTTTTCAAACATCGCGGTCATTCCGGCCGTGAAATCGATACCTTTCGGGTCAAAAAATTTCATAACATGGAAACAATAATTATCATCATATAAAAAATCATATAAATAATCCAGAACCTCCAGCGCTTTCGGATTATTTAAAGTCATCACAGGGACATCGCCGGAATCTTTCGCCGCCACAAACTCACCCGCTCCGGTCAAAAAGCTCGTCATCGTGTCCCGCTGGTAGAGCAGCCCGTACCGGTCAAGGTCGTCCATCACCCCGTCCCCGTTTAAATCGGCTGAAACCGTTTTTGTCAGCTCCTGAAGTTTATCCAGCGTCCAGACTCCGCTGCGCACCATTTGATACGGGTCATCAAGGTTATATTCGGCGAGCAGCTGTTTGTTGAATACCAAAGCGGAGGTGGAATCGTTGTCCATAACGGTGATATCCGAACATACGGCGAATAATTTCCCGGTTACCGAAAGAGCTTCCGCGCTGTGCGAATCCCACCAGGGTTTATTTAAATCGATATGTGTGAGTTGACCGAACTCAACTATGGAACCCGAAGTCGAAAGACCGGATACGGCTCTTAACCGCGGTGTGAGCGCATCTATTGAGCTGTCCCCTGCGGAAACAAATCTTCTGATATCACTTTCTAAATTGTCCGATACCCTTTCGGTTATGGTGATATTATATTTTTCTTCAGCCATCATGTTCCGCCTGAAAAGCGCATCGTTGAACACTTCGCCGATCTCCCCTTCGGAAAATATATCGCGCTGATTCCATATGGGGATACTCCACGGTGTGACCATTATAACAAACTCTTGCCCGCCGAGATCAAGCTCCGGTGCTTCGGAAAAATGTATCTCTTCATCAACGGCTTCTTCCGCAATATTTTCCTCTGAAACCTCTGCGTCCCGGCCGTTTCCGCTGTCAGCAGACTGATCCGGTCCGCCGCAGTTTGTTAAAATAAATATAAAAATGATCGATAAAAATAATAATTTTTTCATAAACTGTTTGCTCCTCCTCTGTACTTTTTTGATTTTTCGGGATGTTTATCCCTTATATATTTTTTTAAAATGCTGTTTAACTGCTGGACGTCCACCGGTTTGGAAATAAAATCATCAAAACCGTTTTGTTTGAACATTTCGGCGTTACCCACCAAAGCGTTGGCCGTGAGCGCCACTATTGTTCCGGTATAACCCAGCCCGCGCAATTTCTTTGTGGTTTCTATTCCGTCCATATTCGGCATCATATGATCCATAAATATCACATCGTAAACTTCGCCTTTTTTTATCTTTTCGAGCGTAGAAAAACCGCTCTCCGCCGAATCTATCGAAAGTCCGTAAGGTGACATCAGCCCTTCCGCCACCGCTATGTTTATATCTATATCATCAACAATAAGCACTTTACCGTAGGGCATGGGTTCGCATACGCTCTGCATCTGCGTGAACATTTCATCTCCCATAAAAGAAAAATTTTTCAGCCGCTCCGCGAGTTCAGCCCCGATCGGCTCGCACTCAACGGTTTTCTGCCTGATTGTTACGGTAAAAACACTGCCTTTGCCGTATTCGCTCTTTGCTTCTATGGTTCCCCTCATCAATTCAACAAGATTTTTTGTTATCCTTAAGCCTATACCCGTTCCTTCCGTTGTGCGGTTGGTCTCAATATTGAACCTCAGGTATTCCGAAAAGAGTTTTTCTATATTTTCCGGTTTAATACCCTGCCCCGTGTCTTCCACAGTAAAACACAAATCCGCTTCGCCGCCGATCACGGTATGGTTTACCGATAACTTAACATGTCCTTCTTCTGTGTATTTTATGGCGTTTGAAAGCAGATTATTGAGTATTTGTTTAAGCCGGAGTTCGTCGCCGATAAAACGCGAAGGAAGTTTTTCGTCTACATTCAAAATAAAATTTATGGGTTTTGAACCGATACGCACTATGTTCAGCTGCGAAGAATCATTGAGCAGACTGGGCATATCGTATTCTATGGGATTGAGCTCCATTTTTCCCGTTTCGATTTTTGAGAGATCAAGAATATCATTTATAATGCTCAGCAGACTGTTTCCGGAATTGTATATGTTAC
>Ga0099364_10008914_pt1 | contig 14020 bp, 13 predicted proteins | sample TergutTh196P3_FD_73070 | JGI IMG/M metagenome (GOLD analysis project Ga0099364, IMG submission 73070) | Microcerotermes parvus P3 segment gut microbial communities from Pointe-Noire, Republic of the Congo - Th196 P3 | ecosystem: Host-associated > Arthropoda: Insects > Digestive system > Gut ...
GTCAACAAGCACTTTCACTTGAAGTATTCCCCGTATTTTTCCATCATCCCTTCAAAGCGGAGTTCATCGTATGTTTTATTTTCCGAGTTGGCTATTATACCAACCAAGGAATCAACTAAAGATGTGTCTACCCCAATAAGGCATTTAAGGGGTGGTTCCGGTTTCTCTTCTTCCTTGGTAAAAGGAATTAATTTCATTTCAAGGCGTGCTTTCCCTGCTGGTATTTCATGGGGTATTTCTATAGTCAAGCGACGGTTTGCCGGGATTTCTACAGTTTGTTTAATGGTCATGAGCTAACTATATCATGAAAAACAGCAATAAACAAGCGGAAACATGGGACACTGTATCAAGGAGTCCGACAGGACCCGTGTGTCATCAGATTTTATGTTCTTAACAGCCAAAAAGCAATAGATGTAAATATTAGTATTATGCGTACCTTCTGTGCCGCAGCCTGCAGGTTTACTTTTCTTCAATAAGGCTGGATGCAACCTTAACAGCTTCAACCCCGTCTTTTGAGTAATTTGCGCCTATTGACTCTGCCCATTCTCTTGTGACAACAGCTCCGCCAACCATAAACAATGATTTAATTCCTTGTTTTTTGGCAAGTTCAATGACATCAGCCATTTTTACCATTGTTGTTGTCATAAGGCTAGAGAGCGCAATAATATCCGGCTTAAACTCTTTTGCAATTCGTATTATTTCCTCTGCTGGTACGGATTTACCAAGGTCTTTTACATCAAAACCATAATTGCGTAGCATAAGTATTACAATATTTTTTCCAATATCGTGTATATCTCCTTCTACGGTTGCAAAAAGTATTTTGCCCTTTGCACTTGAGTTTTTGTCTTCAAGATGCGGCTGAAGTATGGAAAACCCTTTTTTCATTGTCTCTGCGCTTGCAATAAGCTGCGGCAAAAAATACTTTTTCTTATCATAAAGCTCGCCCACATGCATAATCGCGGGTATCATTATTTCTTCAAGAATATCTTTTGCAGGTGTCCCGCTCTCAAAAGCTTTCTGAACATAATCTATTATGTCATCGCGATTGCCGGAAACAATACACTCATAAACAGGATTATTTTTTCCTGATGTTTCCTTCAAGCTGCCCACGCCCGCATCTTTTTCATGCTGCCCCTTTTTACTCGGCTGCTCGCTATTGTCTGAATTTTTCGAGGCAAATTTAATATAGGATAGTGCATCACCATCTTTTCCTGTAAGAAGGTCGGATGAATGTTTTGCCCACAGCAACTCCATTTCTCCAGGATTTGCAATTACATGGGTCATGCCATTCGCAGCAGCCATTGAAAGAAAAAATGAGTTTATTCTTTTTCTCTCCGGCAGCCCGAACGAAACATTTGAAAGGCCGGCTACCGAAGAAAACCCGTTTTCCGCTGCCCATCTTATTGTTTTTAAGGTTTCTGCCGGTGCTGCCGGACTTGATGAGACAGTCATAACAAGACCATCTATAATTATATCATTTTTTGTAAAACCGAATTTTTCCGCTTTTTTAAAAACTTCTTTTATAATTTCAATTCTTCTTTCCGCGGTTTCAGGAAGTTCGTTGTCTGTAACAGGCAAAAGAATAAACATTGCTCCGTACTTTGCCGCAACAGGAAGAAGCTTTTCAATCTTTTCTTTTTCACCTGATATTGAATTTACAAGAGCCCGTCCCGGATATTTCCTAAGAGCTGCTTCAACTACTTCCGGCGAAGCTGAATCTATTACAAGAGGAAGCTTGCACCAGGGCGCAAGCATATCTATTATTTTTACTACTGTCTCTTTTTCATCAATTCCCGGCATACCCGCATTTATATCAAGAAGAGTCGCTCCTGCTGCCTCCTGCTCCATTGCCATTTTTCGCACAAGCGATAATTTGCCTTCAAGAAGTTCTGCTTGAAGCTTTTTCTTGCCTGTTGGATTTATACGTTCGCCTATAATCTGCAATCTGGATTTTTTATTTAAGACAAGAGCTTCTGTTGCGCTTGAAAGAGTAATAATATCTTTATCATCAGAAAAAATCGGCTTATATTTTGCAAGCTCTTGTGCAAGCAGTTTTATGTGCAGCGGAGTTGTGCCGCAACAGCCGCCCATAATATTGACCCCTGCTTTTGCAAAAGCTTCTGCAAAAGATGCAAACTCTTCTGCTTCCATAGGAAAGAGTGTTTTACCATTTACTATTTTGGGCATACCTGCATTTGGCTTTGCGACCAAAGGAATTTTTGAAATAGGCTTAAGCCGCTCTATTATCTTTAACATTTCAACAGGGCCTGCAGAACAGTTGCAACCCACAGCATCTGCGCCAAGGCTTTGTAGCGTAACCAGAGCTGCTTCCGGCGATGTTCCATTAAGTGTTCTGCCTTCAGGCTCATATGTCATTGTTACTATTGTAAAAGCATTGGTAAGTTCTTTAACAGCTATTAACGCTGCACGCGCTTCCTGGATATCCATTTGTGTCTCTATTACAAAAAGGTCGCATCCTCCGTCTATCAATCCTTTTATCTGCCTCTTAAACATTTTTACAGCATCTTCAAAATTAATTTCTCCAAAGGGATCGATAAAATGTCCTGTTGGCCCGATATCACCTGCAACAAGACTATTTTTACCAGCAGCTTCTTTTGCCATTTGAGTAAGAATGGAATTTATGTTTTCTACATCGCTTCTTCCATATTGTGAAAGTTTGTAAAAATTTGCTCCAAATGTGCATGTGTAAATTATATCTGACCCAGCCTCTGAATAGCTTTTATATATTGCTTTCTGGACTTCCCTGTTTTCAGCTGCCCATATTTCCGGGCACACTCCGGTTGGCATTCCCAGTTTTTGGAGTTCTGTTCCTGTTGCGCCATCAAGAACAAGGATTTTATTTTTAAGCAAATCCAAAATTATTTTTTTATCTGTCATATTCCCTTCCAATAGTTAATTTAAGGAACCTCTGATTATAGAACAGATGGTTAAATTGTGTCTAATCATCTGTTCCATATTGGATAATAATGTAACACTGATTTATTCTCAATTGAATAAATCAGTACTTTCTTAAACAATTCCTGTTAAAGCAATAACCGACTTTTGCGGTATAAGCATAAAGTTTTCTGTTATATCAACCCCAATTTTTTTCATTTCAAGTAAATCATAAAAAATTTTTTGTGTTTCAAGTAAGAGATCCCCGTATCCCGGAGAAAATCTTTTTGGAAAAAGCTTTTCTGATTTTCTTATAAGCCCTTTATTGTAAAAAGATACAATATAATCAAGCCCAGTATCTGTAATTTCGCCTGCTGCTGCATCAAGAACAACAGCTTTTGTCATGTTTTTTTTCTGCTCTGTTTCTATAAAATCCATTACCTCTTTGCCGCCTGTTATTCCCATTAGAAAGATTTTCTTTGCACCTAAGATAAATTTGTAAAATGAGCTGCTCAATATCTCAATTTTTTCTGTCCTGCTGCTTTCATGGCTTTTTCGCCCGGGAGCAGCGCCTTCGTCCCAAAAGCAGGGATCTATCATAATTTTTCCTTGTTCTATAGCCTCAAAATTACATTCCAAAACCACACCTTTAAGGTTCATAAAAGATGCTGCTTCATCTATCCAGTTTATGATTTCTTTACGAGCTGCCTCATTGAGTTCTTTCTGTTTATGCTTATATCCGAGTCTTGAAAAAATAGCCTTGTAATCCGGGCGAGGCATTATATTATTGATAAAATTGAGCATAGAATATTATAACAAAAGTAGATTCTATGGTCGAGTCATGGAATCCTGAATGTCGTGGAACCCGGGAAAGCATCGAAAAACATTTCAGCCATTTCAAAGTCAATTTCTTTTGGCTCTGTAATAGAGTTGTCCGCTATAATAGTAAAAAGCTTTTTTTCTGTGATTATTTTTCTTCTAAGTTCCTGTTCGTTATTTTGAAGCTGAGTTTCTTCTTTTTTAAGAAAATTAATTGTTCTTGAAATTCTAAATGCTGTTATAAGCTGTTTTGTAGAAAGCGTATTATTCCACGGAAATGCAGAGCTGCCTCTGCACAACTGGGGAGAAATATTGTTTAAAAACCGGCCTGTATTAAAGCCAGGAAGCCCTGGTACTGCATAAAACATGGAAATGCCTGAAAGACCGGGTGTTTTTGCAAGAAAAATCAGAGATTTTACTGTTTTTTCCAAAGAATCAGAATCAAGCCCTGCTATAAAATATGTTACAGCAGGAACTCTTTTTTCTCCAAGGAAGAAAAGAATTTCTTCAAGCTTCTTTAAATCAGAATCCCTTTCCTGGGAATAAGTAACGCTTCTATCCGCTGATGTTAGTGTAAAATTAAACTGCCGGAAATTATAATTATTTATGAGAATAGCGCATGTATCTTTATCAAGAAGCATATAGTCAAGGCCGTTTTCAGCAGAAAAAAATATTTTATTCCCTGCAACTCCGATTTTGGCAAAGAACTCTTTTGTTATTTCAAGCTGCCTGAAAAAAGCAGGTTTATCGCAGAGTATGTTATCATCTTCTATATTTATAAATATTTTTTTGTTTTTATGCTCTATAAAAACAGCTTCCATATTTCTTAGGGTTTCTTTTAATATTTCAGGCTCTGTTTTTCTAAATCCTCTTCCATGTGTAATAAAATTTGAACAAAACCTGCAGTTCTTAAAACATCCTCTTGAAAGCATGAGTGAAACAAAGATATTTTTTGTATCTGTATATGCTATTCCTATTGACGGAGTAAAATCCCCTGTTTTGGTATGGCATTCCCTGAATTTGCCTTCAGGTAGTAATGGAGCTGTTCCAGTGGGGCTTGTCCCGGCAAAGAGCGGGAATGCCTCAGCCCTGCCTGGTAGCAGGTTGTTGGCGTTAACAGAAGTCCTATACCACTCAAGAAAAATTTCAGCTTCGCCAATAATTACAAAATCAAAATATTCCTCAAAATATTCAGGAAATACAGAAACACCTGCGCCGCAGGCAATAATCTTAATATCCGGCTTAATTTTTTTCAAACTTTTTGCAAAACCTATTGCAGAATCAGCATAGCAGTATGCAAAAAGGGAAACAAACACAGCGCTATAATTTCCCAAAGCAATAATAGAAGCGCATTTGTCTGTATCATGTCCAAAATGGATATAGGATGTAAAAAAAGAACAACTCCCTTTTTCTTCCTGCATTATATATTTATTAAGATAACTTATTGGCTTTGGTATCTCTATTTTATATTTCGGACCTTTTGTAAAATCAAAAAAATCCACAGAAAACCCTGCTTTATTTACTATTTCTGCACCTTTAAGCGCTCCAAGGGAGGCAAATCTGCGGTGCGAAAAATAAAAATCTTCAACAGGGGGAACTACTACAGCAATGTTCATAGGTCGCATGATATTGGTTTAATATTTCTGCTGCAATACCGATAGAGTTATTATGATAAAATACAGAAAAATTCTTATGCTGCTATTGTTTTTTTTCACAGCTTTTACACTATTTTGTGATGACCTTGTACTTGTAGGGACAGAAGACAGAAATAATGATGGCAAACCAGACAGGTGGATTTATTCAAAGCCAGATGACGGATTTATAATAAAAACCGATACTACTTTTGACGGTAAGGTTGATCATATTCTTGAAATAGATAATATGGGAAATAAAATGTATGAAGAGATGGACTTTAATCATGATGGAATCATGGACAATTTTTATTATTATAGCCGCGGCGTTCTTGTAAGGCAGGAGATAGATAGCAATTTTGATGGTAGTATTGATGTATGGATCCATCTTGATGAAGGAGTCTATATAGTAAGAATTGAGCGAGATACTAATCATGATGGTGAAGTTGATTTTGTAAAGGCTTATAGATAGAGTCTGCCTATAATGTAGACACATTAAATGCATTTTAGTAGCCTTTTGGCGAGAAAATGCTTATGTCGTCCACAAGGTAACCGACTTTGTGGGCGACAATAGATAGGATAAATTTAGGTACCTGATAAAACATGCTGGAAGTAATTACAGGGTTCCATGCCATAGAAGAAGCTTTAAAAAACTTAGCTTTACCAGACACAGCGCAGTGTAAACTTTATATAACCGGAAAGCACAAAAGGCATGATATTATTGCAGCTATTGCATCTGAAAAAAAGGCCGGGGTTATAAAAATAGATCAAAAAGAAATAGATTCTCTTTCTGATGATATTGATAACAGAGGAGCTGTTCTTATTATAAATGCAAAAAAAAGCAGCAGAATAAAACACCAATCCATAAAAAACTTTTTAGAAATATTAAATAAAGATAATTCAATTGTCCTGCTTCTTGATGGAATAACAGACCCGCATAATTTTGGGGCTATTTTAAGGTCTGCTGACCAGTTTGCTGTTGACCTTGTTATAACACCGGGAAAGAGAAGCGCAGGCGAAAATTCTACTGTACGAAAAACATCTGCCGGAGCATCAGAATATGTTTCTGTTATTGAAGAGAATCTTGCCAGAAGTATTGATGCTTTAAAGAAAAATAATTTTTGGGTATATGGAGCTGATATGAGCGGAAAACCGTGCATGTCGCAGGATTTAAGAGGCAGAATAGCTCTTATACTTGGAAGTGAGGGAAAAGGCATATCAAAGCTTCTTGCGGAAAAATGCGATGGTTTTATAAAAATACCTGCCATGGGACGTGTTGATTCTTTTAATGTTTCCGTAGCTTGTGGTATATTGCTTTACGAAATTGTCAGACAGCAGTCAGCTAAATGACAAATAGAATCCCTTTTATGTTAAATTCCTTTCAAAAAACTTTCTTCCAATATCGTGTCTATAAAAGCTGTCTTTAAAATAAATTTCTTCTGCAGCAACATATGCGTTTTTATTTGCAGTAATTATATCCTGCCCCAGACCTACTACAGAAAAGCATCTGCCGCCATTAGTTACTGTGTTATTTTCTTCATCAAATTTGGTGGATGCGTGAAAAATAACAACATATTTTTCTTTAAAACGCGGAAGATAGTGCACAGGAGTTCCTTTTTTATATTCCCCGGGATATCCTCCTGCTGCTATTACAACGCATATAGCAGTATCTTTTGATATTTTAAGTGGAAAAGATTTTATATTTCCATTAATAACAGCTTCGCAAAGATCGCCAAAATCCGAAAGAATAAGAGGCAAAAGAGCTTGCGCTTCGGGATCTCCGAATCTTACATTATACTCAATTAACTTTGGCCCTTGGGCTGTAATCATAAGGCCAAAATAGAGAATTCCTTTATAGTTAAGCCCCTCTTTTTCCATTCCTGCAAAAGTAGGTTCAATAATTTCTTTTTTAATTTTTTCAACCATTTGAAATGTAAGAGGAGGGACAGGGCATATTGCTCCCATTCCGCCTGTGTTTGGGCCTTCGTCATTATCATAAGCTTTTTTAAAATCTGCGCATGAAGGAAGAATTATATAATCCTTGCCATCGGAAAATGTAAATATTGTGACTTCCCATCCTACAAGATATTCTTCGATAAGCAGTTTATCGCTTTTTAAAATATCAAGCCCGAATTTAAGAAGTTTTTCTTTATTATCAGACTCAAGAACTCCTTTTCCCGCAGCAAGTCCGCTTTTCTTTATTACAATTTTTCCTTTTCTTGAATTTACTTCTTTTTTAAACTCTTTAGGTGTGCCAATTTCTATGGCAGATGCAGTAGGAACATTATATTTAAGCATGAAATTTTTGGAAAAAGCTTTGCTGGATTCAAGCATTGCAGCTTGCTGGTGAGGGCCTATGGCTTTAATTCCCGCTGCATGCAAAGCATCAACAACACCTGCAGCAAGAGGCGCTTCAGGTCCGACAAAAACATAATCAATTTCATGTTTTTTACAGGCATTTACAACCATTTCTCCATTGCATGGATCAATATCCGGAATATTTTCCGCTATATCATCAGTACCTGCATTCCCGGGAGCAACAAAAAGTCCTGTAATGCTTCTACTTTTGGAAAAACTCCATGCAATTGCATGTTCTCTTGCTCCGGAACCTAAAATCAGAACTTTCAATTATAACCTCCTATTTAATTGAAAATCTCAGACTATTTATTTGACAGAATATATTGTTTTTAAAAAAAAGAGAACGCCATTTACAGGGAATCCAAAATTTTTTCAATAACATCCCAATAGGTGCTGTATTCAAGGTTATGTATTTTTTTTTCAATTTCTTCAATAGGTTCGCAAAGATTTCTTGTAAAAGACTCCTGTCTTATAATCGGACCGGTATCCATTCCGCTATCTACGTAGTGTACTGTAATACCAAGCTTCTTGTCATCCGATGCATAACTATTTTCAATAGCATGTGTCCCTGGGTATTTAGGAAGAAGAGAAGGATGTATATTTACAATTCTGTTTTTATATCTTTCTACAAACTGCGGGGATAGTAGTCTCATAAAGCCTGCAAGAGCAATAATATCAATTTTTTCATTTTCAATTATTTCTATAATATCTTTTTCTGCTGATTCTTTAGTTCTTCCGAAATATGGAACATAATAGCTCTTTATTCCAAGGTTTTTAGCCCGCTCAAATGAATATGCTTTTTTTCTATCGCATATCATACATGGTATTGTATGCTTTGTTTTTATTATTTTTTCAGCAATAGCCTGAAAATTTGAGCCACTGCCGGAAGTAAATACAGCAAGCCTTGCCATTTATCTAACTTCGCCAATAGCAATTATTTCAATTTTTTCTTTTTTTGCAACAGCAAGAATCTGGTTTACGTCTTCTTTATGGGCAACAAGAGCTAATCCGATTCCCATATTAAAAACTTTTCTCATCTCTGGTTCCGGTATTCCGCCGTCTTTCATTATTTTTTTAAAAATATCCGGGGTCTTCCATGAAGAGTAGTTAAGGTAAGGTCTTGAATTAGTTGGTAATGTTCTTTTTATGTTTCCTTCAAGGCCTCCGCCTGTAATATGGGCAGCTGAAAGAATCATATCTGTTGAAATAAGTTTTTTAACTTGTTTAACATAAATCCTTGTTGGTTTTAACAGAGTTGCCCTGCCAAGCTTGTCTTTTTCAGGTATTACTTTTCTTGCAAGGGATAATCCATTTGCATGAACTCCTGATGACGGCAGGCCAAGTATTACATCGCCTCTTTTAATTTCCTTTTTTTTAGGAAGCATTTTTTCTTTTTCTACAATTCCCACGCAAAACCCTGCAAGATCAAAATCATCTTCCTGGTAAACATCCGGCATTTCCGCTGTTTCTCCGCCTGCAAGAATACATTCGCTCTCTTCGCAGCCTTTAACTATGCCTTTAATAATTTCTTTCAATACTTTGTCATTTATTTTTCCGCATGCTATATAATCAAGGAAATTAAGAGGCTCTGCTCCGCAGACAATAAGATCATTTGCAGACATAGCAACCAGGTCTATTCCTATTGTGTCATATATTCCAAATTCTTTGGTTAGAAGAAGCTTTGTGCCCACTCCGTCTGTTGCAGAAAGAAGTACAGGGTTTTTATATTTTGAGACATCAAGTTCTATTCCTCCTGCAAATCCGCCTATGCCTTTAGAAACAGCTCTGGAGTTTATAGAAGCTACAAACTGTGCAAATCTATCGCCCCTGTTTATATCAACACCTGCTTCAGCGTATGATTTTATACTCATTTTTTATTCTCCTTAATTTCAAGCGGATAACTGCCTGAAAAACAGGCAAAGCAAAAATCTTCGGTGTTTTCTACAACTTCTTTTAATTTTTCTATAGAAAGAAAGCGAACGCTATCTGCTCCAATATGCTGTGCAATTGCTTCCGGTGTCATTCTGTTGGAAATAAGTTCCTCTTTTGTTGGAATATCTATTCCAAAGTAGCATGGATGTTTTATTTCCGGGGAAGAGAGTCTTAAATGTATCTCTTTTACCTCTGCTTCGCGTAAAAGTTTTACAATAAGCCTGCTTGTTGTTCCTCTTACAAGAGAATCATCAACAAGAATTATTTTTTTCCCTTTTACAATATCTTTTACAGGATTAAGTTTCATCCTTACCATAAGTTCCCGCTGTTCTTTTGTTGGCATTATAAATGAGCGGCCTGCATAGTGATTTCTTGAAAGCCCGTATTCAAGGGGAAGTCCTGATTTTTCAGCATATCCCATTGCAGCGGAATTACCGGAATCAGGCACTGGCATTACAATATCTCCCTCGACAGTTTCCTCTTCCGCAAGAGCTGCACCCATTTTTTTACGCATAATATGGACAGATTTTCCAAATATTGATGAATCTGGTCTTGCAAAATAGATTAATTCAAAAATACAATGGCTCCGCGATTTTGACTTAGCAAAAAATTCAGATTTCATGCCATTTTTATTAACTGTAATGACTTCTCCTGGCTCAACTTCTCTTGTATCAAAGATTCTAAGTATGTCAAGAGCGCAGGTTTCAGAAGCAAATACTATAAGGTCATCTTTTTTCCCAACATACAGGGGCCTAAAGCCGTGAGGGTCCCTTACTGCAATAAGGGAATCATCCTTTATCATAAGAAGGCTGTATGCTCCTTCCAGCATGTTAAGAGTATCAAAAAAGGCTTTTTTAAATTTTTTTTCTTCTGACATTGCCAAAAGATGAAGTATTATTTCTGTATCGCTTGAGCTCTGGATTATTGCTCCCTTATCAAAAACAAGTTTTCTTATATCATCTGAATTTGATATGGTTCCATTATGTGCAATCGCAATATCGCCTTTGTTTGAAACAGCATGTATTGGTTGGACATTTTCAAGCTTGTTTACTCCTTTTGTAGAATATCTTACATGACCTATTCCAACATTGGAGCTTCTATCCATCTGAAGATACCGTGAAAGAACAGTGGGAACCATACCAAGGTCCTTATATGTCTTTATATTGCCGTTTTTTACATAAGAGATTCCAGCGCCTTCCTGTCCCCTGTGCTGCAATGAAAAAAGAATATAAAAGAGTTTTTCCGGTATATTTATAAGAGTTTCGGAATATATGCCTGCAATACCGCAGGAATGTCTTGGTTTTGAATAATAATCTTTCACATAAAATAGATAGCATTCTATAGGAACAATAGTCAAGCAGTTAGGTGAGGGGTTTTAGCTCAAATATGCGATCCCGAAGCAAGCTCATTTAATACTGCTTTATATTCTTCCATGGAATTGCAGTGTACAATCCTGTTTCTTATTGCAGCGCTTCCTTCTATGCCTTTTATATAAGAACATAAGTGCTTTTTCATCTCTTTTACTGCAATTGCACTTCCAATGTATTTTTCAGCCAGCTCAAGATGCTCTATTGCAGCGCTAATTTTTTCTTCAAAGCTTATTTTTGGAAGAACCCCATTTTCAGCAAGAAATTTTACTTCTTTAAATATTTGCGGTCTTCCCACAGCCCCGCGCGCAACCATTACTCCATCGCAGCCTGTTTCCTTAATCATATTAAGGCAATCTTGGGGTTCAAAAAGGTCGCCAGACCCAATAACAGGAACATCAATAGAGGTTTTGAGCTCTTTTATTTTGTTCCAGTCTGATTTTCCGGAATATCCTTGGGTTTTTGTCCTTGGATGAAGTGTAACCATTGCAGCGCTGTTTTTAACTGCTGCTTCTGCTGCTTTCATGAAAGTAATGGCCTGGGAATCCCACCCGGAGCGCAGTTTTACTGTAATTGGTATATCTGTTGCTTCTGTAAGCGCTTTTACAATTTCTCCGATTTTATCAGGATTTTTCATTAGAGCAGAACCTGCTCCGGATTTTATAATTTTTGGTACAGGACAGCCGCAATTAAGATCAATAAGCAGGGGTTTAAAAGCAATAATATCTTTAAGTGAAATAATAGCGCTCTCCCATGATGAAGAAAAAATCTGGACAGCATAATTTATTTCATTTTCAGCTTTATAAAGGATTTTTTTTGTTTTTAAACTTTTTCTTGCAAGAGCTTCGCTGGAAACCATTTCTGTATAGCAGAGAGTACTTCCATATGCTGTACAGATGTGTCTGAAAGCAGCATCTGTAAATCCTGCCATTGGCGCAAGAAAAAGGTTTCCAGGAATTGTTATCCCAGAGCCTATTTTAATGGTTTTGAGTAAATTTTCAATTTTTCCCATGAATTTCTGTAAATTATATAATAAATCTTTTATTCTTCTTTAATTTCAAAGAAATCAAGGCTGTTTTTGAAAAGAATATCTGCGGTTTCTTCCAGATCAAGCTCTCTTAATTCCGCAATAAACTGCGCAGTTGAATGTATATAAGCAGGCTTATTTCTTTTTCCTTTGTATTCAGAAGGCACCATAAAAGGGCTTTCTGTTTCAATAAGCATTCTTTCCATGGGCATGTTTTTTACAGCATCATGAAGGTTTTTCGCATTTCTATATGTAACATTTCCTGCAAAAGAGATAAAAAGGTTAAGGTCAAGGGATTTTTTTGCATATTCCCAATCTTCTGAAAAACAGTGCAGAACACCCCCTTTTGGCGGTAATTTTTGCTTTAATATTTCAAAAACATCGTTTCCTGCTTCCCTATTATGTATAATAACAGGCAGATCATACTGTTTAGCCATCTCAAGTTGCTTAATAAATAATTCTATTTGTGATTTTTTGTCGCCAAACTTCCGATAATAATCTAGACCGATTTCTCCAATTGCAACTATACGGTCATATTTGACACCTTGGTCAATTTTCTGTTCCCAGTCTTTGCCAGGGTGTACAACTTCGGAAGGAGAGACCCCTATACTATGATAGATATTGGTGGCGGTTTTAAGGTTATCATAAACAGTGAAAAAATCATGGAGGCTATTGCATATACTAACAATATGCTCCACTTTTTCGTGTTTTGCCTCTTGGATAATTATGAGTTGTTCGATAGGGTCTTCGTTGATAAGCCCTATATGAGCATGAGTATCAAAAAATTTCATAATTCACCACTTTTTATTGATTTTTTAGTAACGAAATAGACTTTTACTGAAGAGGATAGCATGAAGAATACCAGAGGTCAACATATATTTGACAAATATTACCCTACATGGTATCCTCATTTTATAAAACTAGGAGAGAATTGTGTCCCCATTAAGCAGCTATAAGAAAACAGAAGCAAATTTTGCTGAAAAAATAACTAAATTGATAAGCGCTTTTGTAATGAAGATATCATCAGCGTTCAATAATATGGTAAATGCGGGAAAACAGCGCTTTACTGTAATGCTTATACCCCACTCAGAGAAAAAAATATTTAATTTTAGAATATCGGTTTTTTCGCTTATTGTAATCGTTTTTCTAATAGGATGTATGCTTACCTCTTTTGTTATATTTACAACTCAGTTTAAAGGTATGTCAGGGCTGCTAAATACGCGTTCTGAAACTCTTGAACAGAAAGAAGCGGATCTTGAAATAATAAGGGATCAAATAGCAGAACTTAAAAATGTAACAAGGGTTTTTGAGGCATCTCTTTTAAATACACTTGGAACACTTGGTATAGATAATACATCTTCCAGTGTTATAAGGCCCCAGAGCAGTGATTTTATCTCCTCTTTTTCAAACAGCCGCTCACAAGAAGAGGCTATTTTCAGAGAGCTTGAGGATTTAAGAAATTTAAGCCGATTTCTTAAGGAATCAGTTGAATCATTAGATGAAATAAAAGAACTTCTTGTAGCTCAAGGCGATCTGCTTGTTGACCTGCCAAGCATATGGCCGCTTAAAAATGTAAGAGGCAGGGTTACAAACTATTTTGGCCCTATGGTACATCCATTTACAAAGCAGTGGTATCTTCATAAAGGAATAGATATTGCATATAATCATGGAACTCCTATTGTCTCTACTGCTAATGGGAAGGTTATTGAAAGAGGATATGAGCCTACAGGGTTTGGAAATTATGTTCTTATAAGACATAAGTACGGTTTTTTTACAAAATATGCCCATATGGATATGGTATATGTCAGGGAAGGCGAAACAGTAAATCAGGGACAAATTGTTGGAACAATGGGCAATACAGGACTTTCTACTGCATCTCATCTGCATTATGAAGTTAGGATTGGCTCCCAAGTTGTTGACCCGGAAAGATACCTTAATATAAGAGGCAGGCCTGGTGAGTGATTCTTTGTTTGATGCAAAAAGGCGGAAGT
>Ga0099364_10008915_pt1 | contig 14020 bp, 13 predicted proteins | sample TergutTh196P3_FD_73070 | JGI IMG/M metagenome (GOLD analysis project Ga0099364, IMG submission 73070) | Microcerotermes parvus P3 segment gut microbial communities from Pointe-Noire, Republic of the Congo - Th196 P3 | ecosystem: Host-associated > Arthropoda: Insects > Digestive system > Gut ...
CGATTGGCGGTAAACAGTTCTATACCGGCTCTTTTTCACCAAATGATAACGGCGAGGTTGTAGGTACGGTAATGCGTTACAATGAATATTTGAAATCATTGGGTGCGCTTGTAATTTATTTTTCTAGCGATCCGCGCGGCGGAATGTTCCCCGCTCGACCAATGTTGCGGGAAGTACGGTTTTAGCCGGAACATCCCCGCCTGACAGCACTTTCTCAAGCATATCGATGGTGAGAGGGCACATAGCCTCCAGCCTGTTGTCTACGCTTGTAAGCGACGGCGTTGTACAAGGGGTAATCAGCGAATTGTTAAACCCGATAATCGGGATTTCGCGTCCGGCTGCCAGCAGCGCCTTGTGTGCGCCTACGGCCAGCAGATCCTCTGATGCGATCATTCCGGTGATGGGGATTTTTGTTTTCAGCAGCGCCGCCACACGCTCGCAGGCAGGCTCGATTCCGAGCTCCACCGCCTGGATTAATTCCGCATTTTCCGCAATCCCGTAATCAGACAGCCCCTGGCGATATCCCTGTAGCTTTTGCATTCCGGCCCATGCCCACCCGGTCATATCGTGCAGGTACAGGATGTCCCGCAGCCCCGCGGCTGCCATATACCGCACATTGGCGCGCATGGCTTCTTTCTCGTCGCACAGCACGCAGTACACGTTGGGAATCTGAAGCTCGGCATTCAGCAGGAATACGGGCGCTTGACGGGCGGCGTCTGCGATATGGCTGTTGTCATGCTTTTCCCGAAAAGCGGCGCCGACTAAAATAATTGCGTCTACCTTTTTTTTCAGAAGAAGGGTCAGGCACTTTTTTTTATCCTCCAGATGGCTGCCGCTGGAGCAAAGCAGGGAATCGTACCCCTTTAAGCGCAGGTTTCGCTCCAGCAGCGAGACTGCCAAGCCATAAAAAGGGTTTGAGACATCCCGGCACAATAACCCGACCATCCGCATACTGCCAAGCCCCAATCCCCGGGCAAAGGCGTTGGGGGTGTAGCCTTCTTCCCGCATGATCTGCAAAACCCTCTGTCGGGTCATTTCACTGACCTTGGGGCTGTCGTTTATTACGCGCGAAATCGTCGCCACCGAAACACCGCAGCGCGCGGCAATGCTCTTGATATTCATAAGGCTTGCCTCCTGCAAGTTAACATAATATATAAAAATTTTTATAAAATTTTGTGAAAAAAGCAAATTGATAATTAGGGCATATTCCATTATAATAGCCCTAATGTAACTAGTTACATTCGCGCGGAGCAGCAATCTTGCGTTCTTGCGTTTCTGATAGTCATATAGTACACCGTTTTTAATAAAAATTCAAGGGATATATATAAAAGGGGGGGCGCGGGTGCCGAATATCCAATCAATTCAAATACGCGATCCTTTTATTTTTCAAGAAGGCGGCGCGCTATATCTCTTCGGCTCTACAGATCCCGACATCTGGCGTGCGGCCGGCGTCGGCTTCGATGTTTACAAAAGCAGCGGGAGCCTAACGGAATGGGAGGGCCCTTATCCCGCGTTCAGGCCGCCTGAAAATTTCTGGTCAACCCGCAATTTCTGGGCGCCCGAGGTCTTTCAGTACAACGGCGCATATTATATGTTTGCCACTTTTTTACCGGATGCGGGCAAACGCGGTACTGCCATACTCCGCTCTGAAAGCCCGCCGGGCCCGTTTTTACCATGGAGCTTCGGGCCGGTGACGCCCCCCGCATGGGAGTGCCTTGACGGCACGCTGTACATAGACGAAGCCAAAATCCCGTGGATGGTTTTCTGCCACGAATGGCAGCAGGTGGGCGACGGTAAAATCTGTATGCTGCGCCTGACGGACGACCTGAAAGCCGCCGCAAGCTGTCCCGAGCTTTTATTTACGGCAAGCGAAGCCCCTTGGGCGAAGCCGCTGAAAAACAGGGCGCCCGGCAGCTACGTCACCGACGGGCCTTTCCTGCACCGGACTAAGGACGGCACATTGCTGATGCTCTGGTCATCCTTCGGTGAGACGGGGAATTACTGCATCGGCGCCGCCGTTTCGGAAACCGGCACGCTGAAAGGCCCGTGGCGGCAAAGCGATGAGCCGGTCTACTCCGCCGACGGCGGACACGGAATGCTCTTCACCGCTCCGGAGGGCGGATTGTATCTCGCAATCCACACCCCGAACCAAACGCCCAATGAGCGGGCGGTTTTTGCAGGCTTACGCTGGGACGGCGACAGGCTGCTGCCCACCGGCGAAGTGATTCCATAACGCAAATGAATTATGAAATGGGAGGCGTTGTCGTACTTATGAAAAAACGGGCTTTTATGGATTCAAGGGACAATTTATCCGGATACCTCTTTCTCGCGCCCTGGCTTTTAGGCTTTCTCATCCTGACCCTTTACCCGATGCTGCAGTCCCTGTACTATTCCTTCACCCAGTTCGACATGCTGACCGCGCCGCAATGGATTGGCGCGGACAACTATGTCAAAATGTTCACGGGCGACCCCACGTACCTCAAAAGCTTGCAGGTCACATTTACCTTTGTGTTTCTGGGCGTACCGCTCAAGCTGGCATTCGCGCTTTTGATTGCGCTTATAATGAACCAGAAACTGCGGATGATTGGGTTTTACCGCACGGTTTATTACATCCCCACGCTGCTGGGCGGCTCGGTTGCCATCGCGATGCTGTGGCGGCAGCTTTTCAGCGGCGAAGGCGTCGTCAACGCGATTTTGGGCTCGTTCTTCGGGCTGACAAATCTGCCCTCGTGGATTGCAAACCCCCAGTACGCGCTGTATACGCTTGTACTGCTCACCGTATGGCAGTTCGGCTCCTCCATGATTATCTTTCTGGCAGGGCTCAAGCAGATACCCGACGAATACTATGAAGCCGCCAGCGTAGACGGCGCGGGTAAGCTGGTCAAGTTTTTCCGCATTACGCTGCCCTCTCTGTCGCCGGTTATCCTGTTTAACCTCGTCATGCAGATGATCAGCTCGTTTCAGGCGTTTACACAAGCCTTTATCATCAGCGCCGGCAGGGGAGGCCCACTCGATTCGACCATGTTCTACACCCTTTACCTTTATATCAAAGGCTTTTATCACTTTGAAATGGGCTACGCCTCGGCAATGGCATGGACATTGCTTGTAATCATCGCGGTGATAACGGCAGTCATTTTCAAAAGCTCCGGCAACTGGGTATCTTATGGAAGTGGGGATTAAGCTATGACAAATACAATGCCAAAGGTGCAGACCCATAGAGCCGAAAAAGCGATGCTCGCAAAAATCCTCTCCCATGTAATTATCATCGCGTTCGGAGTGACAATGCTTTACCCTGTTGCATGGCTGATTGCAAGCTCACTCAAGCCCGGCAACACAATCCTCAGCGACCCGCGCCTCTTCTCAGCCAGCTTTAGCCTCGAGCATTATATCCAGGGCTGGCAGGGCGTCGGGCGGATTCATTTCAGCACATTCTTCATCAACACGATTTTCATCTGCGTTCTGGTGGTCATCGCGAATATTATTTCCTGCTCGATGGCGGCTTACGCCTTTGCGCGTCTGAAATTCGCATTGAAAGCGTTATGGTTCGGCATTATGATGCTGACGATTATGCTGCCTACCCACGTGACCACAATCCCGCGCTATGTCATGTTCAACTCCTTCGGCTGGGTGGACACCTACCTGCCGATGATTGTGCCAAAGCTTGTGGCGACCGATGCATTCTTCGTGTTCCTGCTGGTGCAGTTTATCCGCGGCCTGCCGAGGGATCTGGACGAATCCGCCACGCTGGACGGATGCAGCAAGGTCGGGATTTTCTTCCGCATTATCATTCCGCTGTCAGCCCCGGCGATGGTTACCACGGCGTTGTTCAGCTTCCTCTGGACATGGGACGACTTTTTCAACCAGCTATTGTATATCAACACCCCGGCAAAATACACGATCTCCCTCGGCCTGCGGATGTTTATGGACTCCACCGGGCAATCCTCATGGGGGCCGATGTTCGCGATGTCGGTGCTGTCGATGATCCCCTGCTTCATCTTGTTCTTCTCCCTGCAAAAATACTTTGTACAGGGGATTGCTACTACAGGGATTAAAGGCTAACGACCTTTAAAAAACAATATATTAGGAGGACTTTTTTGTGAAAAAATTATTTGCATTATCCATGGTCATATTCTTACTCGTAAGCGTGGCTGCCTGTGGCGGCGCAAACAACCCACCCGCTGCGCAGCAGCCAGCCGCCGACAGCGGCGCGGCTGCCGAAGCTCCCGCAGCATCTGCGGACGAGGCCGGCTCCGGCGAGATTGCGGGTGAGCTTCGCATCGTCTGGTGGGGCGGCGACGCCCGGCATGAAAGAACCCTCGAAGTCATTGACATGTTTGAAGAAAAGCACCCCGGCATCACCATGGTGCCCGAATACATGGGCGGCGATGCTTACTGGGATAAACTCGCGACACAGGTCGCCGGAGGCAACGCCCCCGACGTCATTCAGTTCGGCGGCAACTACCCCGACTACGTTGGACGCGACGCACTGCTGCCCTTAAACTCTTTCTTTGGGAACATCATTGATATTTCGAACATTGACCAGGGCGTTATCGACTCCGCCACCATGAACGGCAATACATACGGCCTGTGCCTCGGCACAAACATGCTGGGCATCGCGTATAACCAAACGATGATGAACGACGCGGGCGTAACGGTTCCCGCACCGGGCTACACATGGGAAGACATTGGCGCGTTTATGGAAGACCTTGCCGGCAAGCTCCCGGCAGGCGTATTCCCCATGACTGACAACAGCGGAAACAACTCCAACTATCTCGGCTATTACTCCCGCCAGCAAGGGCAAAATATTTTCACTGCCGAGGGCGTGACAAAATCCACCCCCGAAATGTTCACCAATTTCTTCAATATCTGGGCTGACTGGCGCGCAAAGAGCCTGATTCCTTCTGCTGAAACCTCCACAGAATTCAGAGAAGACGGCGCCGACTCCTCCACGCTGGTAGCGGGCCGGGTCGCCATGTCGCTGATTTACTCCAACCAGCTTGTCGGCTTCCAGGACGCAATGCAGGATGAGCTCTCAATCATGCCTTTGCCAGACATGAACAAAAACGCGGCGTGGATTATGCCCAGCCAATACTTCTGTATCAGCAAGCAGAGCGCGCTTCCCGAAGCGGCTGCGACTTTCATCAACTTCTTCGTCAACGACACTGACGCGGGCATGATTCTCGGCAATGACCGCGGCATCTCCGCTTCGTCGATTGTACGCGCCGCCGTCGCTGAAAACGCAACGCCGCTGGAGCAGAAAATCTACGACCTCTACGCGGTCGCCGCCGACCACACTACAGAAATGGACCCCAACGTCCCCAACGATCAGGAGTTCAACGACAACTTCAGACGCATCTCTCAGGAGGTTGCCTTTGGCGTAAAAGATACAGCCACCGCGGGGCAGGAAGCCTTCGATATGATAAATGACATGATTGCCAAGGGTTAAGCACCCGCAAGCCGGGCCGGCCTTACAGCGGCCCGGCAACTTTTAGAACCTATGGGAACAGGTTCTTATCACTGGGAGGATACACACGTGAAATTTGAAAACGGAAACGCACGGGAGTTACAGATCGCCTATATCGGCGGCGGAAGCCGGGGGTGGGCATGGGGCTTTATGATGGACCTTGCTGACGACAGCCAGATGGGGGGCGTTGTGCGCCTTTACGATATTGACCGCAAGGCGGCGGAAAACAATGCCGTCATCGGCGGGAAAATCTCAGCCCACCCTGACGCAAAGGCAAAATGGCGCTACGAAGTCGCAGGCTCCTTACAGGACGCGCTGACCGGAGCCGATTTTGTCGTAATTTCTATTCTTCCCGGCACTTTTGACGAAATGCGCAGCGATGTGCATGCGCCGGAGGAATACGGTTTTTATCAGGCGGTGGGCGATACGGTGGGGCCCGGCGGTTTCATCCGCGCAATGCGGTGCCTGCCCATGCTTGTGGAAATAGCGGAGGCAATCCGCGATTACAGCCCCAAAGCGTGGGTAATCAACTACACCAACCCCATGACGCTGTGCCTGCGCGCCATGTATGATATATTCCCTGAAATCAGGGCCTTCGGCTGTTGCCATGAGGTGTTCGGCACACAAAAGCTGCTCGCTGCCATGCTGGAGGAAAAGCTGGGCGTCAAGGAGATTCCACGGCAGGATATCAAGATTAATGTTCTCGGTATCAACCATTTTACATGGATTAGCAGCGCAAGCTGGCAGAATATGGATTTATTCCCCCTTTATAGCGAATTTACCGGGAAATATCACGAAACCGGCTTTGCCATAGGCGAGGACAACTGGATGAACAGCGCGTTCCACAGCGCGAATAAAATCAAAATGGATCTGTTTCGCCGGTTCGGGCAAATCGCGGCGGCGGGGGATCGCCATCTCGCGGAATTTATGCCCGCGTCCTGGTATTTGCGGGATAAAGAAACCGTCGCAAGCTGGAAGTTCGGCCTGACCACCGTTGACTGGCGCGTGCAGGATCTGAAAGACCGCCTTGCCAGAAGCGCCGCGTTAATCAGCGGGGAAGAGGCAATCGAAATAAAACCCTCGGGGGAGGAGGGGCACCTGCTCATCAAGGCGCTCTTAGGGCTTGGCGATATCATAAGCAACGTCAACCTGCCCAATAAAGGCCAGGTATCAAACCTGCCCGTAGACGTCGTTGTAGAAACAAATGCGCTGTTCCGCCGTGGCGAGGTTCTGCCCGTTGCGGCAGGGGCTATGCCGGGAAATACCCTTGCGCTGACCTCGCGTCACGTATATAATCAGGAAAACACGCTTCGCGCGGCCCTTGGGTGCGATTACAGCCTTGCGCTTACCACTTTTTTAAACGACCCGCTGCTGGAGGGCATCACGCCGGCCGACGGTGAAAAATTGTTTTACAAAATGCTGACGGCAACCAGGAACTACCTGCCCGGGGGCTGGAAGCTTTAGAAAGGGGATCTCGCAATGCCAAACATACTGGATCAGCTTCGTCAAATTAAGATTGCGGAAAAATCAGGCGCGCCGTCCCACGAAACAGGCCGCCGCGCGCTGGAGGAGTTCGAGCAGTCAGGCGTAGCTTTCGCATGCTCGCACCCGAAGCTGGAAAATATTTATTACCGGGCAATTCACGATTTGACGGAGTGTATCGTCCAGTCGCCAAACGGCGGACAGATGCTGATTGAGGGTGCGGATTTCATCGGCCTTTGGCTTGAAAGCACCGGAAGCATCAGCACAGAAGTGCTGTCAAGATTTTGTCCCAAAGCCGCTCAAAGCAGCTTCGGGCAATTTGCCCACTATCTGCGCGAAGACGGCCTGATTCCCTACAAGGTCACATCAGCGGGCCCCGCGTATCGCCAGGTTCAAATGGTTACCCCTCTGGCGCGGTGCGTTTGGAACCACTACCTGCGTAACGGGGACAAAGAATTCCTTGAGAAAATGTATCGCGCCATGAAAGCAAACGACGGCTGGCTGGCAAAACATCGCAATACAATGGGGACCGGCTGTGTCGAAGCGTTTGGAACCTTCGACACAGGGCACGACGCGTCGCCCAGATTCTGGCACTGCCCCGACGTCCCCTTTGAATCAGACCCTGCCAAATGCGACCCCGCTTCACCCATTCTGCCGTTTCTCGCGCCTGATTTGACCGCAAATGTCTATTGCCAGCGCAAGTATCTGGGGCTTATCGCAAAGGAGCTGAATATTGACGGAGAGGGTTGGGAGGCGAAGGCGCAGCAAAGTCTCGACAGCCTGATGAAGCACTGCTGGGATGAGGATGACCACTTTTTCTATGACAGGGACAAGCACAACCAGTTTGTCCGCGTGCAGGGCGATAACCTGCTGCGAGTGTTCGCCTGCGAGGTTGGCGACGGCGCATTGTTTGAGGACGCCCTGCGCCGTTATCTCTTAAACACACGCAAGTTCTTCGCCCGTTACCCCATGACCACAATCTCGCTGGATGACCCGCGCTTCTTTCAAGATATCGTCTATAACACATGGGCGGGGCAAATCAGCTTTCTCGCAAATATCAGAATTCCTCACGCCTTTGAATATCACGGCCGTTTTGTGGAGTTAAGCTGGGTTTTCCACCCGCTGCTCACGGCGCTGTCTCGCTTTGAACGCTTCGCAGGGGGGCTTAGCGCATGGGTGGGGTGCGAGGGATATAAAGAAAACTATACGCCTACCATGCTGTTCTTGCTGGATGCGCTGGAGCGAACCTGCGGCATTTACCCCTCAACAGACGGGCAATTGTGGTTCACCGCATTGATTCCGCGAGGAATGGATTACGGCGAGACGGTTGCGGAGGAAACCGCTTACCGCCGCACGGTAGACGGCGCTGTGTTTGAGCTGGTAAACAAAAGCGGAGTGTCCTGTGTTTACCAAAACGGAGAATTGCTGTACCGTTTTCCCGAGGGGGTGCGCCTTGTCACCGGCCGCTCGGGTAAGCTTTCGGGTATTATCGGCATGAGCATCCAGACGATAGAGGGGGAAGTTGATTATAACGGCAAAAAATTCCCTTTCAAGGTAAACGGCAATGAAATTCTGTGCTTCACCGACGGGCAAATGAAAAGCGTAAGCAATCCCGGCATTGTGCCGCCAAGCTATTAGGGCGTTGAGCGGTAGTGGGAACATGCCCTAACGCAAAAAAGTAACCGCCCGTGCCTGGTAAGCTGTGCGGTTACTTTCCTCTTCTTCGGTGAAGGACGACAATACGTTGCTGTTACTATAAGGATCGTTCACTGCTGAAAACAACTGCCGCCCAGCAGATAAATATTAGACCTCTTGCGAAACCTATTGTTTGTTACACGCACGATAGAGACATCCTTTCAAGCTCGATAACGCCCCCCTGCTGCCAATGTATAATACATTGGCAGCAGGGGGTATAAGTTTCGCACATATCAGCTTTATCCAGTCTGTAAGCCTGGTTCAAAAACAGCGGTTTGCTCCGGAGCGATGGTGGTTTTTCTAATCACCAATGTTGGATCCATGATGATACGCTCGCAGCTAAAAAAGGGATTTATGATTTTCTGATGCAACAAATCAATTGCTTTTTTAGTCATTTCGACAGTTGGCTGGCGCATGGTTGTAAGCGCAATTCCTTCAAGGGAAGCCACGGAGATATCATCGAAGCCAATGACGGAAACCACTTCCGGAACGTGAATATTATTTTTCCTGCATTCATCAATAAATCCGATGGCCATCAAATCGTTATAGCAAATCAAAGCACTGGGTAACGAATCTTTGCATGCAAGGTACTGCTCAGCAGCTTTACGCCCGCATTCAAGTGTGGAGTTTCCGGGAAAAACAACATTGCCTGACACCAGGTTATAATTATTTAGGGCGCTGCAAATTCCATTATGCCTGGTATTGCTTACAATCGGGTTTGTTGCGCCTGAGAGGTACGCGATATCTTTATGCCCTAATTCGATTAAGTGCCTTGCTGCGATGTATCCGGCCTGGTAGTTATCCAGATACACAACACTTCCATCAAAATCTTGAACCGGGCAGTTAAGGATTAAAACTAACGGGCAGCCAATTTTCTGCAAGCGTTGAATAAAATCCGAAGGCTCTGTAGCGGACATCATAAAAATTCCCGCAGGCATAAGATTATTGATGGTGTTCAGATCGGTGTGCCTACAGGTCTTGAACCGCGATTATTCCTCTATCGGAAGGACTGGTTTGACGCAGCAGGAATCCCCGCCCCCCAAACATGGGACGATATGTATCAAGCGGCTCAGCATTTTACAGATCCGGCCAACGGTGTATTCGGCCTTGTTTACCCTGCCGAGGGCGGGGAATAGGATTGTCTTTTATCTTGTTTCCCGTTCTCGGCGGCGCAATGACACGGCAAAAATCAAGCCTGTCAATGGGTTTACAGGGTAGTATTTTCCGCGCTCTTTGCGGAAAATACTACCCGACCATTGAACAGGCTTGATAGGCGTAACGGACAGAGATTGATAATAGGTATTTGAAAAAAGATAAATCAAAGCTGCAAATAATAAATCACGAAATGCGTGTTACTATAACATCTGCATTGTTAAAAATATAATCGGCATTATCTTTTATGCGTAATTCGCTATCCAATGCTGTTAACTGTGCTTCTAATTCTCTGCGCCTGTTTTCATCGCCTTGGACATTGCTTAATTGTTGCTGAATCTGTTGCTTGCTTTGCTTCAACTTTGCGATTTCAGCCAAAATCTTTGAACCATCTGTAACCGCCCGATATGCTTCATCCGCATTAGTTTTTTCAGTATCATCCTCTTTCGTCTTGGCATTTACTTTTTCCGTATCGTCAACTTTCCCCTGTTCCTCTACTGCTTTTTGCATATCCTCATTCATAAAGTTTTCAGTTCGCTTCAAGTTTTGATAATGCGGGGAAAGTTCCAAATCGTCATGTTTAGAGCGTGTATCTGGGTGAAACATTAAGCCTTTTTCATCACCTTGACTATCACGCAGCCTTTGAATTTCAGCATCATTTTGAATGTGTGCTTCTTGTCCTGCTTGGGCTGTCTGGTTAACCTGTGTCCTATTCTCTCCTATCATCATGTGAATCCCTCCGACATTATGTAGTTACAACTTACCCTATATCTCGCTGTACTAATTATATCGTAAGAATGGCGATCACATAAATAGATATTGCGTGAATGGTCGATTTAATTGCGTGAATGGTTGAGAGGATTTCTGTTTGTGGGCAAGCAAAGCAATATACTCAATCTAAAACGACAGCCATTAACCTCGGTCTTGATTGTTCCACGATATTTTTCTGCGGTATGCTTCATGTTTTTTAATCCAACCCCCCAAACAATTTGACGGTTCGGTATACAAGTATTTTCAACCTCAACAAATAAAAAATCATTTTTAGTTTTCGATGTGATATGAATGTCTGTAGATTTATCAGCGCAATTTATACAAGCATGGATAGCGTTATCCATCGCATTTGCAAAAAGTATGCACAAATCAAAATCGTCAACGCCCAAGTTTTTATCCAACTGCATATCACAAGTAATTTCTATTCCTTGTCGGTTTGCAAATGATAATTTTTCACCCAGTAAAACATCCAAGACAACATTGCCTGTGCTTATCGTACCAACTGCTTCATCTGCACTGCTTTTAATTTTTTGCAGATATTCGGTAGCTTCAAGATTATTTCCTGTGGATATTAGCCCACTTAATACGGAATAGTGATTGTTTATATCATGGTAGAATGAGCGGTACTGCTCGCTTCTTTGCTTTGCTTCCGCAACATATTGCTGTTGGCTTTTTATCTGATGTTCAAGATTCACTTTTTCTGCGTCACGCTCTGCGGATTCCACCAATTTGAAAAACGCGATAAGTGCGGCAATAAAACTAAGAAATGCAAATAGCAATACTAAAATCCCCCTTGCCACTTTTGCATCCTCAGTTATGAATCCGCTTGAATCAACTGTTACAACTGTATCCCATAATCCCCAATCAAAATGAATAACTGTGATTGTCAACAGGCAGGGCAACAACAGAAAAGGCAAATATGATGTTGCATAATCATTGGTGTATCTCTGATTTCTGACTGCTATATACTTTAGGAATTTGTGTCCTGCCATAAGCAAAACAACATAAGGCACAAAAGGCGTAACCATCCACCAAACGGAACGAATGGGAATTACATATATGAGAAGTTGCAGGGTTGAAGCGGTAAAGCCATCAATCAATGTAATCAGCGTTGCGACAATTACGCATGGCGCAACTACTGCAATCGTTCTCTTGTTAAGCAGCTTCATACCTATCAAAAGCAGAATTGAAAATTGTATGCAGAATTGTACCCATAATGGCATCTGTAAATAAGTCATCACTAAATTGGCGGCAGAGCAAATGGCAAGATACAGCAAATAAATACTCGGTTTAATTTTAATTCTAAAAAAACGTGTGAGAAAATCAATCTCAATTACAAAACGCAATCCATTAAGAATCAATGAATATCCAACCATGATATAATCCATCACACAACCTCATTTCGGATTGCATCAAGTAGCTTTTGTGTTAATTCATTTGCCTTACGTCTTGATACCAATGCATGCGTTCCGTTATCAAATATTATCGTATCTTTTTCGTAAGATGCAACACGTTTTAGATTGATTATATAGCTTCGATGGCAACGAAAAAAATCGCTGTCTAATTTCTTTTCTAAAGTCGCAATGCTCTCATAATAATCTGTAATTCCATTTTCGGTATGAATTACAATCTTGTGGTTTATTGATTCGCAAAACAGAATATCGCAAAAACGGAGCTTCAATATGTCATTCCCTTTTTTGACAAGCAAAAAAGATGAATCGCTATTTTTATGCACACGCCTTACAGCCTTGTCCATTGCCGAAAACAATTTTTCATCGGTGACAGGCTTTACTAAAAAATTTGAAGCGTCAACATTAAAAGCATCGTAGACATAGGATGAATGAGAAGTCACAAATATAATTTGACAGTCTTTGCCCTGTTCGCGCAGCTCTACGGCGGTTTGCATTCCATTTATGCCGGACATTTCAATATCCAGCAGCAAAATGTCAAAACTATTGCTTTTGCTGACAATATCCTCGCCGCGCGAAAAGCCTGTGGCTTTTCCATCAAGGCGGTTTCTATTCAGATAGTCATTTACTTTTGCAATTAGTGTGTGTTGCAAAAGAATTTCATCATCGCATACAGCTATTGAAAGCATTTTTTCACCTCGCTTTGTAGGATTGCTCATGGCTTTAGTATATCGCAGATTAAGCCATTGTACAAGCTGAACCAGTCAAAGTGCGGCGATTGCATCGTTTGCAAAGACGCTTGCCCTGCCGGGGCTGTCTCCGGGAGCAAGGGTTGCCGCCGCTGGTTCACGCTCGCTTGATAAAGCAAAAGAGTTCACCGGTAAATACGGCGGCAATGCTTATGGAAGTTATCAAGAAATGCTTGAAGACCCCGGCGTACATATGGTATATGTAGCTACTCCGCATAACTATCATGAGGAAAATGTAATGATGTGCGCAAATGCCGGCAAGGGCGTTTTGTGCGAAAAGCCCTTCACGGTAACGTTAGCATCCGCGCAGAGGATGATAGATGCGGCAAAGAAAAACAATGTATTTCTTATGGAGGGTTTGTGGGCCCGGTTCTTCCCGATATGGCGAAAAGCAATTGCGATGATTGATGATGGAGTTATTGGCGACATACGTATAATTGAATCGGCCATGAGTTGGGGTCATCAAGTAGCAATGCCGGAAAACCGCCTATACAATCCCGAGTTGGCAGGCGGTTGTATCTTAGATGCCGGAGCATACCCCTTATCTGCTGTGTTTTCAATTATGAAAGGACAGCTCCCTGTTGAAATCAAGGGCATGTACCATCTTTGTGAAACCGGTGTGGATGATGATGCAGCTATGCTGTTCCGTTATGAAAACCCCGATGTGTTTGCGTTGCTGCGATGCGGCTTGCGCAGCACAGGCTTTGATACCCGCATTATCGGAAGCAAGGGCACACTCATTGTAGAACGCCACGACCATCCATACCGGCTCATTCATATGCATCATGAGCAAGGCTCCATATACTCCAGGAAAGATGAAATTATTGAAATACCTTTCCAATCTTATGGATTCCAGTATGAAGCTCAGGCTGTAATGGATTGTTTCCGCCAAGGCCAAAAAGAGTGTGAGTTAGCCCCATGGTCTCAAACCCTCGACATTGCTAAAATCTCGGAAAACCTCAGGCACGAAGCAGGAGTGTGGTATCCCTTTGAAGAGAAAAGGCCTTAGAAGCGGAGGATGAAACGATTATGCCATTAATAAATTTACAAGTATCCACCAGCTTGAGCAGTCAAGACAAAGATCAGATTACAAAAGAGCTGGGCAAGCTGGTAAGCCTGATGCCGGGACGCAGTGAAAAATATCTTATGGTAGGCATTAAGGATGAATATACGTAAGCGTAAAACAAGACGTCACATGCAAAAGCAGTATAAAAGTGTGAGAAAATATCCTAAAGGACTCGAAAAACTAACGGTAAGAAAATCGAGACAATACTCAGAAGGAGAAATAGGAAATGGAC
>Ga0099364_10008916_pt1 | contig 14017 bp, 13 predicted proteins | sample TergutTh196P3_FD_73070 | JGI IMG/M metagenome (GOLD analysis project Ga0099364, IMG submission 73070) | Microcerotermes parvus P3 segment gut microbial communities from Pointe-Noire, Republic of the Congo - Th196 P3 | ecosystem: Host-associated > Arthropoda: Insects > Digestive system > Gut ...
GTTGATTGAATAGCTGGGTGATTTCCCGCCGCAATTCGTTGATGTTGACCGAACAGGCGCGCAACACCTGCGCGGCGGACGGGTTGTCCAGCAGCGCGAGCAACAGATGCTCGACAGTGATGAACTCGTGACGTTTCTGCCGTGCTTCGACAAAGGCCAGGTGCAGACTGACTTCAAGCTCTTGCGCAATCATTCGTTTTCCTCCATCACGCATGCTAGCGGATGTTGGTGTCGGCGTGCATAGGATATAACCTGCTCGACCTTGGTCGAAGCAACATCTTTTGTAAATACACCACACATTCCCATGCCTTGCCTGTGCACCTGGAGCATGATCTGCGTTGCGCGCTCGCGATCCATGCTGAAATATTTTTGCAGAACGACCACGACGAAATCCATCGGGGTGAAGTCGTCGTTGAGCAGAAGCACCCTGTAGAGCGGGGGACGGCGGGTGCCCGTTTGTCGAGCTTCCAGTACGGTTCCGCCTTGTTTATGGGTCGTCGTAGCCATGCGAGTCATTCTAATCGAACCGGGCCGCTGCCGGGCGGAAGTAAGGCCGGACAACCGCTATCGAGTCACGCCAGCCCTCCTGGTCAGGGATGCCTCGAAACGGTTCAGAAGGGAGGGCGCTTCTTTCTTGGCCTATTTTGACTGAAGTATGCTAGACCGACAACAAGCGTATGCTGGAACGTTTGTAGCTGTGTGTAATGTTGCATATCCAACTCTGATATGAGCCAATATAAAAAAAATCGTTGACATTACGAAAAAGATTGCGTGACAATGAAAATATGCGTAGGTCACATTCTGCCCAGGGTGGCTTGTTTGACGGAGTTTCGTCGGAGGTTGCGTTTTTTTTCCGGCAAATGCTGATGAAGAAGCCAGGGGGGGTGAATACGCTAACCGAGGTGTTCCGGCTGTAAGCCACTTCCGGCTGCAGGCCGCTTTGAAGGATGAAGGATTAAAGTAAATGGCAACTGGTACTGTCAAATGGTTCAACGATTCCAAGGGTTTTGGATTCATTACACCCGATGATGGAAGCGAAGACCTATTCGCGCATTTTTCCGCTATCAACATGAGCGGTTTCAAAACCCTGAAAGAGGGTGAAAAAGTTTCCTTTGAGATCACGCAAGGACCGAAAGGAAAACAAGCCTCCAACATTCAGCGTCCGGCTTGACGACTCCAGGCCGAAATGCGGGCGCTTGAGATAGCGCCCAGGTTTTTTGCGCTTCGGCCCCGGTTTGTATTGACCAAAAAGTCAGTTGGAGCCGACATCTGGCGTGGGTTTGCGCAGACGAATGTGCAACTCACGAAGTTGTTTTTCGTCGACTGCGCCGGGTGCGTTGGTCAGCAGGCACTGAGCGCGCTGCGTCTTGGGAAAGGCGATGACGTCGCGGATGGATTCCGCCCCGGCCATCAATGTCACCACGCGATCCAGCCCGAACGCCAGTCCGCCGTGCGGCGGCGCGCCGAATTTGAGGGCATCGAGCAAAAAGCCGAATTTTGTCCGTTGTTCTTCGGGCCCGATATTGAGCGCCTCAAATACGGCTTCCTGCACTTCGGCGCGATGGATACGAATCGAGCCGCCGCCGATTTCCCAGCCATTGAGCGCCAGATCGTAAGCCTTGGCAAGGCATTGGCCGGGATTGTCTTTCAAAAGCCCGATATGTTCATCCTTGGGGCTGGTGAAGGGATGGTGACAGGCCACCCAGCGTTTGTCGTCCGCGTCGTATTCGAACATCGGAAAATCGACGATCCACACGGGACACCAAACCGCGCCGGAAACGTACCCCTTTTCGTGCCCGAGTTTGGCGCGAAGCGCGCCGAGAGCGTCGTTCACGATCTTTGTACTGTCGGCGCCGAAGAAGATGAGATCGCCCGATTGTGCGCCGGTGCGTTCGAGAATCGCGCGTAATGCCTTCTCGTGCAGGTTCTTGACGATGGGCGATTGCAATCCTTGTTCGTTGATTTGATTTACATCATTGACCTTGATATAGGCCAGACCTTTTGCGCCATAAATGCCGACGAAACGGGTGTATTCGTCGATTTCGCCACGGGTGAGGTTTGCGCCGCCCGGCACACGCATGGCCGCGACACGACCGCCGGAATTGGCCGCGCCGGAAAACACCTTGAAGGCGACATCCTTGACCGCGTCGGTAATTTCGGTGAGTTCGAGCGTTACCCGCAAGTCGGGCTTGTCGGAGCCGTAGCGGCTCAACGCTTGCGCGCAGGTCATGCGCGGAAACGGATTGGGTAGCTCGACGCCGAGCGTTTCACTGAAGACGAATCGAACCATCTCTTCCATCAGGGCGGTGATGCCGGTCACGTCCATGAAAGAGGTTTCGATATCGACCTGGGTGAATTCGGGTTGGCGATCTGCGCGCAGGTCTTCGTCACGGAAGCATTTTGTAATCTGATAGTAGCGATCGAAACCCGCCACCATCAAAAGTTGCTTGAACAACTGCGGCGACTGCGGGAGGGCGAAAAACTCCCCGGCGTGGACGCGGGAAGGAACCAGGTAATCGCGCGCGCCCTCGGGCGTGCTCTTCGTCAGCATCGGCGTTTCGATATCGATAAAACCGTGGGAGTCAAGAAAACGGCGGAAGGCCATCGCGGCCTTGTAGCGCAGCATCAGGTTGTCCTGCATCCGGGGCCGTCGCAAGTCGATGACTCGGTGGGTCAGGCGCACCGTCTCGGAAAGATTGTCGTCGTCGAGTTGGAAGGGCAACGGGGTCGAGGTGTTGAGAATCTCGATCTCATGGCACAACACCTCGATTTCACCGGAAGCGAGATTCGCGTTTTCCGTGCCCGCCGGGCGGCGGCGCACCTTGCCCGTGAGCTTCAGGCAGAACTCGTTGCGAACCGACTCGGCGGTTCTGAACATGTCCGGGCGATCCGGGTCACACACGATCTGCGCCAGTCCCGCGATATCGCGGAGATCGATGAAGATGACTCCTCCGTGGTCGCGGCGGCGGTGAACCCAGCCGCAAAGCGTGACGGTCTGGTCGAGGTGTGCGGTCGTGACCTGGCCGCAATAGTGAGTTCTCATGAGAAGAGTCCCAAAGGCTTATTCGAATAGGAGGATACTGGTTTCCGGTTCGCGTGTTGGAGGCGCGACCACCCCCATCGAGATGATGTACTTGAGCGCCTCATCGACACTCATGTCGAGTTCGATGACATCTGCCGCGGGCAGCATCAGGAAATACCCGGAGGTCGGATTGGGCGTGGTCGGAACATAAACGCTGACGTAATCGCCCCCGAGCCGCTGGACGATGTCGCCACTGGGAGTTCCCGTCAGGAAGGCGATCGTCCAGGCATCCTTGCGTGGAAACTGCACCAGCAGCGCCTTGCTGAAAGCCTTGCCGTTGTCGGCGAAAAGCGTGTCCGAGACCTGTTTGATGCTGTAGTAGAGGGACTTGACCACTGGGATGCGCGCCAACAGCGATTCCCAGGAGCGCACGACCCTTTGTCCGAGGACGTTTGCGCCGATCACGCCGGTAGCGAACAGGATGAAGATGCCCAGCGCCGCGCCCAGCCCAGGGATGTGGAAGCCGAGGATGGTCTGAGGACGCAGGTGTTGGGGCAACCAGGGCAGGATCCAGCCGTCCAGCGTATTCACGGTCCATGCTAGAAGCATAACCGTGAGAGACAGGGGTATCCAGATCAGCAGGCCGGTGATGAGGTACTTCTTCACGCTGAAAAATCCTGTGTCGGGGTGTCAGGACGAATGGCAGGGGCAGCCGTCGCAGGAGGCTGGCGGGGCCGTCGTCGAAGCATTTTCGTCCTTGCCCTTGCCAGCGCCGCACTTGAAATCGGTGGCGTACCAGCCGCTGCCCTTGAGCTGGAATCCCGCTACCGAGAGCAGTTTGACGTAACGATCGCTGTTGCAGGACGGGCAGACGGTGAGCACGGCATCGCTCATTTTCTGAAGATGTTCTTTCTGGAACCCACAATGTTCGCAGCGGTACTCGTAGATCGGCATTGAAAACCTCCTTGAAGCTGAACCATTAAGTATAGCGTAACGCGCACGGGCACACAGTCCCGCGCGGTATGGAAAGCGGCAATAAGTTGCCCATACAGTGGAAAGCACGCGCCACGCTCCACACAGGGCGCTTGCACGGCGTTCAAGGGGCGCATGAAGTGGCGGCGGCTTATGTTATTCTGCGCCCTGAAGTGCTTTTGCGTATTTGGCTGGATAACATCCACTAATTTTTCAAGGTATTGACGTTATGAAAAAAATGAGAATAACCGGCATCGTTCTGCTGGTCATTTCTGTCTTATCGTTTGCAGGTATGCTCATGGTTTCTTCCCGTGAGGCGCTCGGAGATTTTCTCTTTTTTACCTTCTTCCTTGGGATGGCTGGCGGGATATTTTTTTTGCTGTTCGCATATGTCAAAGCGAGAAGTGGCCCAGTAGTTATTGGAAAAGTTCTTGAGATAAAGGAGACTGACCATGTATCCTCGCTCATTCTGACGGTACGGTTCAAAACAGTTGACGGACAGCAGGTGACTAGTGTAGAAAAAGTGACAGCTAATCAGGTTCTTAATCAGGATCTTCTGTCACAGTTCTTTCCGGGGATGCCGCTTCCACTTAGATACCATCCAGAGAATCCAAATAAAATCTTCATAGCAATGGAGGACACGGAAGAAGTGAACCGCGTCATCACAGAACACTTCGCAAAAATGGAAAATGGTCCGTTTGTTTTCGGGAAGCTTATTTCGGCAAATCCGACGGGTAAGCAGGCGAAAGCAGGCCCTATTATGGAGTTTATTCTTCAGTTCCACACTGTTGAAGGGCAGCAGGTGACTGTCTCTTATCAAAAAGCGGCTCTTGAGGAGTTTCAGCCAGGAACCCTGTTCCCTCTTCGATATAATCCGGAGGAACCGGAACTAATCATCGTAGGGTTTGCAATGGGTGCGTATGAGGCAGATGCGGAAATCGTGGAACGTGCCATTAACGCATATATGATGGCAGAAGGGCTGACCACTCAGGAAGAACTGGACATGAAGGAACATGGCGTGAAAACGGTTGGCGTCGTTCTTTCTGTGCAGCCCACGGGCAGTATTGTCAATGGTTACGAAGAAATGGCCTTACATGTAAAAGTGACCCGCTCGGAGAATGGCAGCACATATGACGTGACTGTAAAAAAGCCGATACAACAAAGCTCGCTTCCTCTTGTTCAGCCTGGCAGTGTGGTTGATGTTTATTATATGCCGGATAACGACGAAAACATTTTCGTTGATAACAAGGAAGGCTTTACGTTTGGGGTATAGTCTTTTCCAGAGAATTGTTTTCTCCATAGGAGGATGTTTTATGAAAGAGATATTGGGGTTTTGGAAAGAAACCAAAGGGTTTTTTAATGCGGTCATCTGGGGTACTGTTATTGCATCTATCATTGCTTCGGTTCTTGTCGATAAGTCCACTGTACTTGCCGTTTTAAAGTGGGTTGGAGGTTTTTATCTTTTCATCTTTCTCTTGATGGTGTATGGCTTCGTATCCAGCAAAAAATTGAGAAACGGCCCGCTCGTCATTGGGACGATTGTTTCGGCAAATAGAAAGAGGGTGAACGATACGCTTTACCTGGTTTTGACCTTGGAATTTTATACAACGGACGGACACCAAGTGACTGCCTCCAACGAAATACATTTTAACCATTTGGAATGGAAAGAGGAGGCGTATCAACCGGGGTTTCTGCATCCGCTCAGATATCATCCTGAAAACCCTGAGGAAATCATGCTAGAGACAGAAGCGTTGGATGCCGCAACACTGGAACGTGCCTTTAATACATATAGCGAAAAAGTGAAAAACGGCCCGTTGGTAATTGGAACGATTATCTCGACAGAAAATGACATTGTTTTGGTTTTGAAAAACAATAATCCGGTCTTCAACGTTACGGTGGAGTTCAGTACTACCGACGGACGGCAAATCACCGCTTCTGACCGGAGGCTGGTTTCCTCGAGCATGAGCATAGCTCAGTTCACGCAGTTTCAGCCGAAAGGGAAGATTGCGCTTCGATATCATCCCGAGGATCCGGGGCAGATCATGTTGGCTCCTCATGAGAAACAGAAAACATTGGAACGTGATCGTGAAATGTGCAATGAAAGAATAAAAAACAGCCCAATTGTTTTTGGGATAGAAGTTTCGGCAGAACCATTGGGTTGGCGAATAGACGATATGGAAGCGGTCGATGTAACAATCTGCTACAAAACAATAGATGGGCAGGAGGTAGATGTAGAATTATGGATGTTTTTTAACGCGGATTATTTAGAAAAATTCGAACCAGGCGGGCTAATTCCTCTTCAATATGATCCGGAGGACACGCAGCAGATAAGCGTGGCCAATGATGTTGACAAAGAAACATTGCAACGCGCCCTCGATGCACATAATGTTGCAACCGGGCTGTTCACCCAGGAAGAAATAGATGTAATAAAACACGGCGTTAAGACAACCGGCGTCATCCTTTCTGCACAGCCTACGGGCAATATTGTCAACGGTTATGGGGAAATGACTTTGCAGGTGAAAGTAACACGTCCGGATGGTGGAACGTATGAAGCGTCGACAAACAAGCCAGTGCGTCAGGAGGAGCTTCCTTCCGCTCAGCCCGGCAACGAGATAATGGTTCATTATATGCCAGAGAATGAGGAAAATATTGTGATTCTAATTAGTGTGGCAATTCTATCGTAACCTCTTCCAGCCTTTCCTGTCGAAACTGTAACCCCACGACAGAAGGGCGTTATGCGGCACCTCATTGGTTAGTCTACAAAATAATGTAAACAATAAAAAAACCCAATGCAGAGCATAACTCTGCATTGGGTCGTTTACGTCTACGCAATAGGTACGTTTCAAAACGGAATATCGTCGTCGAAGTTGCCGAATCCGCCGGAGTCGGGGGCCTTGGCAGAGGACGGGGTCTGGCTGGCGTTGGGGGCGGCATCCTGCTGGTCGCGTGGCATTGGCGCGTCACCGCCGCCTTCCCGACGGCCAAGCATTTTCATTTCCGATGCTTCGATCTCGGTGGTGTAACGATCGGTACCGTCCTTGTCCTGCCACTTGCGGGTGCGGAGTCGCCCCTCGAAATAGGCCTGGGAACCCTTTTTCAGGTATTGTCCGGCGATTTCCGCCAGCTTGCGAAAGAGCACGACGCGATGCCATTCCGTGATTTCGCGGCGCTCGCCGCTCGTCTTGTCGTTCCAGCTTTCGGTCGTGGCGAGGTTGACATTGCAGACTGCGTCGCCGTTGGGCATGTAGCGGATTTCCGGGTCGCGGCCCAGGTTGCCGATGAGGATGACTTTGTTGACGGATGCCATTGAGATTCTCCTGTAAGTGCGTTCGAGTGTGAGTGTTACATCATGTCTGACAGCGGACGGATTCGGTCCTGGGTGGAAGCGACAACGGGCTGGCTATGGTGAGCAGCAACCATGACAGGGCGAGTACGCCGCAACACCATCCGACGGCGGCCTCATTGAAATGCCGGAGTATCCAGCCACCGATGGCTCCGCCAAGAAAAATGCCTATGGATTGAAGGGTGTTGTACACGCCAAGGGCCGCACCCTTTGTTCCAGGCGGTATGATACGCGAAATCAATGATGGTTGCATGGCTTCGAGTATATTGAAGGCGATGAAAAAGAGGGTGAGCCATGCAGCGGTGAGCCAGACATTGTCTGCCCATGTGTAAAGCCCGAATTGAACGAGCACGAGCAAGGCTACAGCGCCGGTGTAGACAGGCTTGAAGCGCCTGCCCCGCTCTGCGGCGATGATTGCGGGGATCATGACGGCGAAGGAGAGCAGCACCGCCGGCAGGTATATTTTCCAGTGCTCGGCAACAGGCAGGCCGCCATGTGTAGTGAGTGCCATGGGCAGAGTGACCCACATCATCATCTGAATCAGGTGAAGGGCGAAGACTCCGAAATTGAGGCGCATCAGTGGCCAGTGGCACAGGGCTTGGCGTAGTGCCGCGGCGTTGGCTGGCGCGGGTTGTGTGGCGGGTGCAGCGGGCACGACCCAGATCGTCAGCGCCATTGCGCCGAGGGCCAGCGCGGCGGTGAGCCAGAAGATGCCGGACATGCCGATGGCGGAGTAAAGCAGCGGCGCTGCAACCATCGAGAGGGCGAACATGAGTCCGATGCTCGATCCGATCATCGCCATGATCTTGCTGCGGTTCTGATCGCGCGTGAGGTCGGCGGCCAGGGCCGTGACCGCTGCCGAGATTGCGCCTGCTCCCTGAAGAACGCGCCCGGCGATGACGGTGTAAATATCGGGTGCGAGCGCCGCCACGGCGCTGCCGACCACGAACAACATCAGTCCGAAGAGAATCACCGGCTTGCGCCCGTATCGATCCGAGGCCATGCCGAAGAGAATTTGCAGACACGCCTGTGTGAGTCCGTAGGCGCCCATCGCCAGGCCGACGAGGGCGGGGTTGTCTCCGCCCGTAATGGTGGGCGCGTGTACGGCGAACACGGGCAGTATCAGGAACAGGCCGAGCATGCGCAGGGCGAATATGGCCGCGAGGCTCACGCCTGCGCGCCGCTCGGCGGGGCTCATTGCATTACTTTTGGAAGAAGGCACGCTATCTGGTCAGGAGAGAGGGAGTGGTTCCGGATTCTAACATCGGCCTTAGCGGCGGACGGCAGGATGGCGCTCATACATCAAGCGACCCTTGGCTGTTTGACGGTTTTCTGTCATCGACCGTTTGATGTGGATCAGCGCGCTCTGGTATGGACAACTGCTGACTTCGGTTTCCCAACCGTTGAAAGTATTCTCATCGCCATCAAAACCAAAGTCATAACCAGATGGGTTGCCGTAGATGATGATTTCGCTACGCCTGCCAATGCGGAACATATGAAAATGGTCATCCTCCCAACCCATGGCGCTCTGAATGGCCACATGCAGATCCCAGAACATATACTTGAATTCTCCGCCAGATCGCCGGATAGGTATCGAGCAGGGTGATTTTGAACTGGTGAATGATTTGTGGTGCTGGCATGATGACCTCTATTGTTTGGAAAACTGGTTGTGCACTGCTATTCCGGCGCAGCAGGCTGTGGGCGTTACTTCAAGCGGCGACCGAACCTGACCGAAAAAATTCTTTCGGCATAGCGTAACAGTTTCAATCCACGCACCCGCAAAGGCGCGACACATACTGCTTTTAAACTCTTGATCCCGCCAAGAGATTCTAGCCGATTCTTGCGAATCTCATGGCGAAGGGACAACAAAGAACCACAGGCCACCCACCTTGGCGTCAAAAACATAACAAATTCAAATTGTTAAAGAACTTGCGAACTTCCCGGGATTTTCCCGGTCACTCCGTGTCCGTGTCGGTTGAAATCAAAGTGGCAATGGAGCATGCAGATTCTGCGCAGCGTTGACTCTGGCATACTCTGCTCGTCGTTGCCAACTCCTGCCCAGAAAGTGGGGCCTCTGATTTTCGTGATTGGCTGCAATGTCCAAGTGATGCTGCGTCATGACGACGAGGGTGTTGCGCTTCGTCAGAATACGCCGTTCGGGTTTCTCAAGGTGCGCCAGCAATGAACAGCATTGTGCACGCAGGAGGAGGGCAGATCACGCGGTGATAAGCCTCGCAACACTGGGCTTCCTCGGAGCGCATTGAAACGCTCCGGGACGAGAATTTCTTCATGCTTCAAGCTACTAATTTATAAGTGATTTCCGCAGCTTGTGGTCTTCATTATTTAGCTTGATCTCGTTTTTTGTTTTTATTGGGTCATGGTGTTTTTTATATCGGAATTCATGATGCGTATTCAAACGTCCAAAATCTTCCCGCCCTCTTTTGGCATTCCTCCCGTTATTCTCGTAGTGGATGATTCCACCGATACACTCAACGTATTATGCGAAGAGATTTCCGCTGCGGGATATATTGCCATTCCGGCAAGCAATGCTGATGTGGCCATGAGGTGCTTGGAATTTGCCCTACCTGATGCAGTGCTACTCGACGCGACCTCACCCGGCATCAGGGGGTTCGAGCTAGGCCGCCGGATCAAGGCGACGCCGATCTGGACCAGAGTTCCCATCCTTTTCATGATCGAGTTGGAGAACTCTGAGCAGGTCATTGGCAGATACGAAAGCGGTGGAGTCGACTACATATCGAAGCCCTTGCGCGTTCCCGAAGTGCTTGCTCGGCTGTTTACGTGTGTCAGCCACCCACGCTAAACCTGTATTCCATGTTTAGATCCACGCGCCCGTAAAAGGCGCGACCCGAGGTCATCATGGATTTCGGCAACATTCAAAAGTTTCAATCCACGCGCCCGTAAAGGCGCGACGCCAGGCCTCCATCCACAATTGAATAAGTCCATCGTTTCAATCCACGCGCCCGTAAAGGCGCGACCCGATCAGCGCCTCGATCTGCGCGCGCGTAGTGTCGTTTCAATCCACGCGCCCGTAAAGGCGCGACGTCCCATGCGTCCGTTTCGCCTTTGGCAAGGCTGTTTCAATCCACGCGCCCGTAAAGGCGCGACAGGTAGTCGGCTCCGCGATGCTTCGGGAAATAAATGTTTCAATCCACGCGCCCGTAAAGGCGCGACACTTCGCTGGAAAGTCATACGAGGCGACAGATGGGGTTTCAATCCACGCGCCCGTAAAGGCGCGACACGATTGCGCGTTTTGTCTTTGCCGGGTCTCGTGTCGTTTCAATCCACGCGCCCGTAAAGGCGCGACCTTCCGTGGGTCACTGGCCGATGTGACGCGGCTGGTTTCAATCCACGCGCCCGTAAAGGCGCGACTTAATCGGTTTCATTTCTTCACTCCATTTCACAAGTTTCAATCCACGCGCCCGTAAAGGCGCGACGGCGCGGGCAAAACGACGTTGCTGGAAACACTCTGGTTTCAATCCACGCGCCCGTAAAGGCGCGACCAAAGGCATGAATTGCGAAAGCGTGGACGGCACGTTTCAATCCACGCGCCCGTAAAGGCGCGACATTTCGATTTCAGAGAGCGCCTAGCCGCTGCGCTGTTTCAATCCACGCGCCCGTAAAGGCGCGACTTTCGATAGGTCGGTGTCTGTGCGGCAGTCGTTTGTTTCAATCCACGCGCCCGTAAAGGCGCGACCTCGGAGAGTGTGGTGGCAGACTTGCAAAAGTGGCAGTTTCAATCCACGCGCCCGTAAAGGCGCGACGCCGCCGGGTTTGAGTTTCGCGCCGTCCATTGACCGTTTCAATCCACGCGCCCGTAAAGGCGCGACCCGGGGTTGGAGGCGAGGCTGTCGGCTGTTGAGAAGTTTCAATCCACGCGCCCGTAAAGGCGCGACAATTATGGTCTTTTACACAAGCGACGGAAACCAAGTTTCAATCCACGCGCCCGTAAAGGCGCGACCATCGAATCACCACGTCGCCCGCTCCAGCCAGTGAGTTTCAATCCACGCGCCCGTAAAGGCGCGACCCTTTCCGGCAGATAACGCTATTCGACAGGACGCAGTTTCAATCCACGCGCCCGTAAAGGCGCGACATGATTCGTAGCTTCTTGGCGGTTTTGTTTTGTTGTTTCAATCCACGCGCCCGTAAAGGCGCGACCGTGTTTGACCCCGACAACAAACAATGGACAAGAGTTTCAATCCACGCGCCCGTAAAGGCGCGACTTGACTTCGCGTCGTCGGCAATCGCCAGCGGCCAGTTTCAATCCACGCGCCCGTAAAGGCGCGACCCCAGGCCGATTCCGCTCGCTGCCGACAAAGAGCCGTTTCAATCCACGCGCCCGTAAAGGCGCGACGTCATGGCCGCTTGCTTGGTCTTGGGGTTTGAGAGGTTTCAATCCACGCGCCCGTAAAGGCGCGACTCTATGAAGGCGATGACCGAGCCATTGTGGACGCGTTTCAATCCACGCGCCCGTAAAGGCGCGACACGACGTTCTCAATGAGGCTGGGAAGGTGCTTCAGGTTTCAATCCACGCGCCCGTAAAGGCGCGACGACAGAGGGCTTTCGCGCGCGGAGGGGCGCTGGAAGTTTCAATCCACGCGCCCGTAAAGGCGCGACTCTCTCAAGACGGAAAGGGCTGGAAACTTTCCGCGTTTCAATCCACGCGCCCGTAAAGGCGCGACCACGAAGAGATTGACTGGCCGGGTGTTCCCTAAACGTTTCAATCCACGCGCCCGTAAAGGCGCGACAACTGACGTCAGGTGACGTTATGGCGGCACTGGTCGTTTCAATCCACGCGCCCGTAAAGGCGCGACGTCATTTCTTTCTCACAAAATATCGGCACGTCACGTTTCAATCCACGCGCCCGTAAAGGCGCGACCATTTGCCGCGCTGGGCCTCGATTTGGCGCGTGAGTTTCAATCCACGCGCCCGTAAAGGCGCGACCCCCAAGACCAAGCAAGCGGCCATGACCGCACGCATGGTTTCAATCCACGCGCCCGTAAAGGCGCGACCCAGTACGAATGGGAAGCTTCTGGCAGATTGACGGTTTCAATCCACGCGCCCGTAAAGGCGCGACCATTAGCCTATCATGCCGTCACGTCAGTCGTGACGCGTTTCAATCCACGCGCCCGTAAAGGCGCGACGAAGGGTTTCACGGACGTTACGGGCAGTTTTAGGTTTCAATCCACGCGCCCGTAAAGGCGCGACGACATCGAAAAGGGACGCCCGCCGCGCGACCTGAAGTTTCAATCCACGCGCCCGTAAAGGCGCGACTTTTCCGACAGCTTTTGCAGCGGGAAACCTTCCACGTTTCAATCCACGCGCCCGTAAAGGCGCGACATATGTCACGGTGCGTTTCGTTCGGGACGATGATGTTTCAATCCACGCGCCCGTAAAGGCGCGACAGATTGCAAATAGCGGCAATAGGTTCCCATGCCTGTTTCAATCCACGCGCCCGTAAAGGCGCGACGGTATCCACGCCTGTTTTTGCTTGTAGATACCGAGTTTCAATCCACGCGCCCGTAAAGGCGCGACCGCGCACCTGGCCGCGATGGCAGGGCAGTCGCTTGTTTCAATCCACGCGCCCGTAAAGGCGCGACCCGAGGAGTTCTTTCGCAACGCCCGCCCCACCAAGGGTTTCAATCCACGCGCCCGTAAAGGCGCGACGGAGTCTGGGGTGTGTGCAATCCCAACTGAAAATGTTTCAATCCACGCGCCCGTAAAGGCGCGACGCTGCACTTGTCGCAGATTTATTTTATAAAACAGATGTTTCAATCCACGCGCCCGTAAAGGCGCGACGGGTCGGCGCAAACAGAGTCTCTACGATCAGCCTGTTTCAATCCACGCGCCCGTAAAGGCGCGACGGTCGCGGTGGATTGGAAAGGGGGCCGGGTAATAGGTTTCAATCCACGCGCCCGTAAAGGCGCGACATACTGCTTTTACCACCTTGATCCGCCAAGAGATTCTAACCGATTCTTGCGAATCTCTTGGCGGAGGGACAACAAAGTACAACAGACCACCTGCCTTGGTGCCAAAAACATAACAAATTCAAATTGTTAAAGAGCCTGCGAACCTCACTGGATTTTTCCGACCACTCCAGGTTCGCGCTGGTTGAAATCAGAACACCAATGGGCCATGCAAATCCAGCACAGCTTTGGCCCCAGTGTGTTCCACTCGTCGTTGCCAATTTTTGCCCAAAAAATAAAAACGCAAGCTGTCCCGCTTCAGATCAACTTCACTCAATAGCCGTGCCTTCAACTGCGTCCATTGCGCTGGATCGACCTCGATTTCAAACACAGAATACTGCACACGCTGCCCGAAATCCTGGCAGGCTCGCGCCACTCGGCGCAGGCGTCGAGCGCCATCGGTTTCGCTGGTGGCAACGTCGTAACTGACCAGAACCATCATAAACGTCACTCCTTACTTCCATAAAAACGGTGGATAAGCGTCCAGATCACCGCGTAAATGTCGGGCCAGTAGTTGAGCTTGCAGATACGGCAACAAGCCGATCGGCACTTTTTCATCGAGAAACACGTGCCTCAGTTCTTCCTGTTTGCGCTCCTGATAAGCCACCAGAACGATTTTGCGAGCATCATCGTTCAGCAATACGGCAGCATTGTCCAGACAACGAAAGCTGCGCTCGTTGACTTGTTTGCGGTTGA
>Ga0099364_10008917_pt1 | contig 14017 bp, 15 predicted proteins | sample TergutTh196P3_FD_73070 | JGI IMG/M metagenome (GOLD analysis project Ga0099364, IMG submission 73070) | Microcerotermes parvus P3 segment gut microbial communities from Pointe-Noire, Republic of the Congo - Th196 P3 | ecosystem: Host-associated > Arthropoda: Insects > Digestive system > Gut ...
TAATAAGTTTTATAAATTTAAATTTGAATAAGATTAAAAAGTAATTTATATTTTTTAAATAAATGTTGAAATGTTTTTTCATATAATAAATATGTTGTATATATTTAGATTTAAAATAAAATTAATAAATTATTAATTTTTTTAAAATAAATGTTGAAATACTCTTTAAATAAAAAATTAATAATTTTTATATAGTCAAATTAAACTTTTTGTACTATAAAAAATATCTATTAAAAATAGCATTTTAAATAGCTATGCATTATAATTTGAAAATCTCTTTTTCCCAATCTTCATTGATTATTTGACCAACACAAGCATACATAGCTGCAGCACCTAGGAATATTCCTAAATATCCTCCAATTGTTTGTAAAAGAGTTATTCCTGTAAAATCACCTGCTGCAAGTAAGAAAAATAGGACACTTACTACTCCAAACAATAATTGGAGAATTTTAGCATGTTTTAATGAACTTATAAACATTAAACTTGTAAAACAGCCAAATATTAACAAATAAAAACCTACTGAAATAGGATCCATTGCTTTAACTGGTCCAATAGTTGGTAGTAACCAAATCATAGCTAATGAAATCCAAAAAAATCCAAATGAAGTAAATGCTGTTGCACCAAATGTGTTTGCGATTTTCATTTCAAAAATTCCAGCTATTACTTGAGCAAAACCTCCTAAACATACAGCTACAGCTAAGATAACCATGGATAATTCAGTAATTCCTGCATTATGTAAACTAAGTAAAATTGTTGTAATTCCAAATCCAAAAAGACCTAATGGTCCAGGGTTTGCAAATGTATTTTCAGTCATTATTTTTCCTCTAATAGATAGTATAATAATTTATATTCAGTTAATATAAATTTCATGAATGTATTGTAAAATTAATAACAATCCACAATACTATTTTAAAATTTATAGAAAGGATATGTTAATTAGTCTGATATATAAATTTTTTGTTTTTTATCATTATTTTTTTTTTATCATGTTTAATCATGATAATTAACTATATGTAATATCTCTCATATTTAAATTTATTGTTTTTTTATCATTATTAATCATGATAATTAGCTATGATTATTTTCCAATAAATTAGGATATTTATTAAAATTTTTATTACTGGATACTAATTTTTTCTTTTACTCCATAGGGTTATAAATATAATTAAATAGATTTTTATTATCCTTATTTTGTTGTGAAAATTTCTTTTGAGAAATAATTGAGAAAAAATTGAAACTTAGAAAAAATGAGGTGAAATCAAATGAAATCAAATAATTGCTAGATTATTTATCAAAAGAAATGTTAGATTTGAATTAGCTAAACGTCACAGTAATGACGAGATAACTGGCACAATGAAGTTTATTTCAGAACTAAAAATAACTGTCTAGCTGAAGCTATTGTTTATTATGTTTATAATAGGAAATTGAAAATAAGAGTATTTTTTTACTTGAAAAACAAGGTTTATATCATGATTAACATTTTTGAAACAAATTTTATTTTTTCAAATGCTTTTCTATTATTTTTTGTCGTTTTTGGAAGCTCACTTCTTCCACAATTTGATGGAGCATCCAGTGATAGCCATAAGGATCTGATACAATAGCATTTATAACACCAAATTCTTTAAGTTCTGTTAGTGGTTGAATAATAGTGAACCCTTCCTTTTTACTTTTGTTGAAAATATCTTCTATATCTTCAACTAATAAGTTACACCACATACTATTTGGTTTGTCTTTTGAAGGTGCATATAGACCATATTCCTTGTTTTCATCTAACATATGGAATCGGGCATCTAACATACTAAATATTACTTCGTTTAGTCCTTTTTCATATGACGTGGCTTCAATTATTTTTGCATTGAAAACTTTTTCATATAATTTAAAAGCACTGAGAGAGTCTTTGACTATCATATCTATTTCTACGCCAGTTTTCATTAAAATTTCTCCAAGCATGTTTATTTATTTAAAAAGAATTATCATGAAATTATTTCTTGGATTTAACTTATATAATTTATTTTTAATTTTTAAGGTTAAATGATAATCTATATTTATTTTTAAATATAATCTTGTATTGCACTGTCAAAATTTCGCTTCTTATCACTTATTTTCACTGAACAGACCTATTACCTGAGAAATATGTATCATAATCACGAAACATATATCATAATTAAGAATTATATTGCCTTTTTTTTTTTGGAGAGGGAGAATTTTAACACAATCTCTTGGGTATAGTGTTTTCAAGTAACTGTTACTATTTAACACGGATTTATAATTTTATTTGTAATTTAATTAATTATTTTTTTTTTTTTTTTTAGAAATAAATGGTTTATAATTTTGTTTCATTAAATTTAATAATAATTAAGTTTTTGTCAAATGTTTAATGCTGAAAAAATCAGCATTAATAATTTTTCGTGTCAATATTCTAGGAAAATAGCTATACTTGCTCTATTTAAAAATAAAAAGCAAATAACTATATTTTCAAGATTATCAAATTTTTTTTCAAAAGTGCTGAAAGTGTGTTTAGCACCTGCAGCTTTGACGAACTTATTTAACTAGAATTTTTTAAATTAAATAAAAGTTTATATAAATCATTAATTAAAAAAATTTTGCCAAGGACTATTAATTTCAAGGACTATAAGTTATTGTACAATTCAAAATATTGCTGATAAAAAAAATTATGTATTAATAATTTATATATTTATAATACTAAAAAATAGCTATTTGTGCTATATTTTTAAAATAAGAACTAAATAAGATTTTTTTTTAAAATTATTAAATTTTTCAGATTCATTAAAATATCCGTGGGGTTATAATTAGTCACTGGATATTTCCCCTTCGAACTTTTCATAAAATCTCAATAAAACATCTTAATCATGGAATTATTGAAATTCCTATGAGGGATGAATTTTAAAATTCATATCTAAAAAATATATCTAAAATATCCATACCAAAACATCAACAAAGGAATTTAAAGAGATTGGAACCTTTGATATCGAGATTGGTGATTATAGAATGAATTTAAGAATTAAAAAAGTTAATAGAAAAAATAAAGATAAAAAAAAGATAAAAGAACTTTTTAAGGCTTCTTTTCCTAAAGAAGAACGTATACCTTTTTGGCTGATGTATATTATGACAAAAATAAGTAGTACAGAACTACTTTCTTTTTATGATGAAAATATTTTTTGTGGTTTTATTTACATGGCTACAATCGATAAGATCACATTTATTATCTATTTAGTAGTTGAAGAAGATATTAGGTCAAAAGGGTATGGAAGTGCTGTTTTAAATGAAATTCAATCTATGTATGAAGATAATAAGTTAATTGTCTATATTGATATAGCTGATGAAGCACAAGACAGTGACCAAAGGTTAAAAAGAAAAAAATTTTATATAAACAATGGATATAAAGAAACTAACTATTTAGTTAACAGCACAAAAGATGTAATACAAGAAATTTTAATAAAAAATGGGGAGTTTGATGAAAAAGAATTTACACAATTTTTTAAGAAATATACTAATGGGATAATGAAACCTAAAATATTTAAAAAATAAAAATCTAAGAGTAATTTTGAAGTTTTCTGGTTTTTATGAGGATTAAATAATAATATAAAGAAGTATCAAAATAATAATATAATTTTAAAACATAAAAGTAAATAATTTCACTATATCTAACATAATACATAAGTTAAAATCAGTAGAAGGTAACTCTAAACTAAATTGATTAGAAGCTATATCTAACATAATACATAAGTTAAAATACTACCAGAGTAAATATTTATGGAAATTATAGTTTAACATTTATGGTTATATATAGTCATGAAAATAAAGTTTTTAAGTAATGATAATTTTTAAAAGTATTATATCACTTTATTTTAATGATTTAACTTATTAAAATTTATATTTTATTAATCATGAAAATATCCATTATTATTTTAAAAATTAAATGAGATAAAAAATGATTTTTTAAAAATAAATTAATTTTATCCTAATTATTAATTAAAATATTTTCTTTTAAGCCTATAGTTTTGATTTTTATTGTAGTCGTTGAAAAAAAATTTGAATTAAATTACTTATAAAAATTAATTATTTTCAAAATATAAGTTTTATTTATATTAATTTTTAAAATAAATGGTTAATAATTATTTTTATAAATAAAATATAAATTTTAATCATTTAAATTAATTAATAAAGAATATAAAAAATTTTTAAAAAAACCATTACTTAAAAACTTTATTTCCATTACTATATTTTACTGTGTTTTGTAAAATTATTTTATTAATCTTTTTTTTGTTTTAGAATAGTTTTAAAGCAAACTTAATGGGATATATTATTGATAGTTAAATTTTGAGGATATATATGGTTAAAAAAGAAGAAACTTTGAAAGAAAAAATAACAGTGTTTTTGATTAATAAATTAAAAATTTCTAAAGCAGAGCTTTTTGCAATTTTAACAGCATTAACAGCAACGGTTTTAATTGTTAGCAATCTTGCTAGTACTAAAATGTTCGATTTCTTTGGAACTAGCTTAGTTTGGGATGGTGGTGCGATACTTTTCCCTCTTTCTTATATTTTAGGAGATATAATTACTGAAATTTTTGGTTTTAAATGTGCAAAAAAAGTGATCTGGACGGGTTTTGCAATGAATTTGGTGGCTGTTTTGGCATTGTTCCTTGTTCAACTTTTGCCTCCAGGTCCAGGGTGGGAAAATCAAGTAGCATTTGAGACAATCATGGGTTTCATGCCTCGTATTGTTGCTGGTAGTTTGATTGCTTTTGTTTGTGGTCAAATTCTTAATTCTTATGTTTTTGTAGAAATTAAAAAGATTACTAAAGGTAAACACTTTTGGCAACGGGCAATTGGTTCTAGTTTGATTGGGGACTTGGTTGATACTGTGATTTTCACTACAATTGCATTTATTGGCACGATTTCAACCTTGCAATTTGTAGGATTGCTGTTAATTGCATATATTTCAAAAATCATTGGTGAAGTAGTATTGTTACCAGTAACCTATGGGGCGGTTAAGTTATGTAAAAAAGTGGTGGAAAATGAAGGACAAACAGTTTAGTTTTGAAATAACAGGTAAAATTCCAGATTCATTAGGTAGGGCAGGTATTATTCGCACTCCTCATGGGGATATCGAGACACCAACTTTTGTGGTTGTTGGCACCTACGGTGAAGTTAGGTTCTTATCACCAGCTCAATTTCACAGTCTTGGTGTTCAAGCTATGATTAGTAATGGTTTCCATTTATCAAAAATCTCTGATGAAATTGAACAATCTGGAGGATTGTCCCAATATTCGGGATATAATTGTCCTACTATTACAGATAGTGGTGGATTTCAGGTTATGTCATTTGGCAGTGGTTTGGGCAAGGTAATTTCAATGGACAAACGAAATATTGCTCGTGAACAATTCAAAGCTAAAAATAAACATCGTTTAGCTAGGGTAACGGATGAAGGAGTTTATTTCAAGATAAAAGAATGGGAAGATGAAAAACTTTTCACACCGGAGTATTCCATGGAATTTCAAGCTAAAATCGGTGCGGATATCATTATGGCTTTTGATGAGCTGACAAATATTGGTGATAGTAGACAGTACAATGAAGAAGCAATTAATCGTACTCATAGATGGGCAATAAGGTGTTTGGATAAACATCAAAAATTAACTCATGAGAGAAAGGATAAACCTTATCAAGCACTTTTTGCTGTGCTGCAAGGTGCACATTATCAGGATTTACGAGAAAAAGCTGCTCATGAATTGGGAGCAATGGATTTTGATGGATATGGATTGGGTGGTGCCTTTGAAAAAGAACATTTATCAGATATTTTGTTTTGGTCAAACAGCATTTTGCCAGAATCAAAACCTCGCCATTTACTCGGTCTTTCTAAGCCAGATGACATTTTTGTAGGAGTGGAAAATGGATGTGATACTTTTGATTGTGTGGCACCCACACGTGAGGCAAGGCATGGGAAAGTTTACACTCTTGATGGAGATATTAATCTCAGAAATGCAGAATTTGCTGATGATCCCTCTCCTTTATTTGAGGGTTGTCATTGTCCAAGTTGTAAGTCTCATCACTCTCGTGGTGAAATTCGCAAATTATTAAAGAATACAGAGGGTAAAAAAACTGCCAAACAAATCATGTCAGATAAACAACTTGCAATGGAACTTATTACTATTCATAATGTCTTTTTTATCATCAACCTTACTAAGCAAATTCGTCAATCTATTCTTGAGGAAAACTTTTTTAATTTCCGTGATGATTGGTTAAAAAGATATTATCCATGAATAAAAACTATTTTTTTAAATATATGTGTCCTTAATCGTATAGTGAATTTTTATTAATTCTTTTAAACATTTTAAAATCATAAGAAATAACACAGCTAAAACTAACATAAATTTGGACATTTTTGAATCATTGATTCCAAGGTTAAAAATCATTGGTCTTTTAAATTTAATTTAACATTTATTATTTCTTTTTAGTCATAAATATCGAATTAATTTTTTTATAATTTTTACTTTTCATCTTCTTGGATTAAACATATAAATAATTAATGGAATATATATGTTTTGTAATATGGTATTGAAATAAAGTTTTTAATTAATGATTTTTTTAAAAATTTTTAATAATCCTTTATTAATTGGTTTAAATGATTAAAATTTATATTTTTTAATAAAAATAATTATTAATAATTTATTTTAAAAATTAATATAAATAAACTTGGTTTTTAGAAAATTAATTATTTTTTATAAATAATTTAATTCAAACTTTTCTTCAAGCAATATTATGAAAATTTTTATAATAAAAGAGAAATTATTAGTATAAAATTATTATTTAACATATGCCCTAAATATGTACAAGTATTTTTAAAATAAGATTTTAAGGAGAGATTAATATGAATAAATTCCTGGTAATTTATAGTGATAGTGGAAAAAAGCCTGATGCCTCTGCAGAGGAGCTGATTTTAACTCATGTTGATTATATAAAATCATTAGCTAAAGAAGGTACTCTTTCCCTATGTGGAGTTTTTATGGATAACAGTGGTGCTGTGCTAGTTTTTAATGCTGCATCCTCTAAAGAAGTTGAAAGTATTCTGGAAAAGGATCCCCTTGTCAAAGAAAAATATTATAATTTCACAATAACTGAATTTATCGAGGCTAATGAGGAAAACAATTTTTTATTAGATTGTGACAATCAATAATAATTTTCAAAGATAAAAATTGCCGAAACTCTTTTTCCAATCTTTATCCTATTTTTTAATATATTTCTTTTTATTTTTTTCATATTCTCCTTCTTTTTTTAATAAATTTTTACTATATATGTTATTATATCGGAAATACTAATATCTACTTAATTAAAATATGAAAATGAATAAAAAAATTAGGAATAATTAAAAAATACATATATTAACGTAATTTTGTGAGAATAAAGAATTGAAAAGGAGTAAGAAATAGGAAAAAAGTTCCAAAAGATGAAAATTTTACTAAATCAAGGAAAAATCGAAACAATAAACTTAGTTGAAGTAGAATGGGTTAGAAATCTTCGTGAAAAATGGATAAATGAATCTCCAACAAAAGAAACAGAAAAAATAGTTAAATGAAGATTAAGAACTATTTCTAAAAAAATAATACTTAAATGTGTACCTTTGGCTTTCAAGCAAATACAAAACGGACTTGGAGGGATTTGAACCCTCGACCTTAAGATTAGGAGTCTTACGCCCTTCCAGACTAGGCTACAAGCCCTTAAAAAGAGTTTTATTTAATTTGTCTGGTTTAAATTATTTAAATAGCTACTGACACAGAGTATATCATGAAAAAAGAGTTTCAAACGGACCCAGGGGGATTTGAACCCCCGACCTTCGGATTAGAAGTCCGACGCCCTATCCAACTAGGCTATGGGCCCTTTTAGAAATGACAAAGTAATATTATATGTTTTAATATATATACATATCTATTTTTATAGTAATATGTTAAAAAATAGTTTTGAAAATATTACTTTAGATCTTTTAATATTTATACTTATATAATGGTTTAAGATTTAGAATATTTTTTTCATGTTTATTTTTATAATATTTGGTTTAGGGATTTAGGATATTTTTTTTTTTGTTTATTTTTATAATATTTGGTTTAGGGATTTAGGATATTTTTTTTTTGTTTATTTTTATAATATTTGGTTTAGGGATTTAGGATATTTTTTTTTGTTTATTTTTATAATATTGGTTTAGGGATTTAGGATATTTTTTTCATGTTTATTTTTATATTTAATGATTTAAGATTTAAAATAATAATGAAATTAGATATTTTTTTATTATATCTAAATTTCATGAAAAAATTATTATTAAATATAAATTGGAGGCTGTGGATCTTTTTTAACTTCTTCAGCTAGCTTTTTAAGTCGAGATTCTATATTTTCAGCTTCTTGAATCAGAGGTTTATAATCAAGATCAATGTCAATTAAAGTGTTTATTGTTTGAACAACTTCGGCTGCAGCTCTAGGGTCTGGATATTGTGTAAGTGTTTCAGCCAATATACAAGTTCCAGGAATGTTTTTCATAGCTGTTTGAGTAAGTAAAGTTCCAGATATTCCATTTAAATTTCCCATTTTTAAAATAGGAATATTTTTATCCTTTAATTTATTTAAAGATTCAGTAGAATTAGCTACTGCTGAGGCAGGATTCATTTTTTCCCTTACAATTGCACTATTGAATGTTATTAATTCTTTACTATTATTTTCATCCATCCAATCCACAATAGCATTTGTCATATCAAAAACAACATTTTGAGGAACAATGAAATCTGATAAGAATAGAACTAATCCTTTTCCTTCGTATATTCTAAATGGATGTAAAGTCAAACCATTATACAAAACAGCTAATGGTGGAAAATGTTTAGATTCAATATAACCTATTTCTCTCATTTTTAAATTATCAACTAATAACCATCCAACAATATTTCCAATAAGCCCAGCACCGGGGGAACCTTCTAGAACAATCGCATCTTCAATATTTTCAGACACTATTTTACAACAATCTGTTTTAGTTTCTATTATCATAATATCAACACTATTTTCTAAGGAAACATGATTTTAATGAGTTTTTTTTTTTTAAAGATTCATTTAGTTTTGCTAGAAATAGTTATTTAAAGTTTTTAATCTATTTAATATTTAATCAGCTACTCCACCAGCTCCACCAATAATTTGACCAGTATTGGAATCTATTTCAAAGTGACCTTTAACATTTCCTTCGCTATCAAGCACTGGAACATACCAGTTTCCATTGTTTAGAGTTGGTTCTCCAGCATAATGTCCTTCTTGCATAATATTGTTATTAGCTATATTTTTTGCTTCAGAAAATGAAATTCCAGATCCACCATTATTTGAACTCAATCCACTACCTCCTGGTCCACTACCTTCAGTTCCTCCCTCTTCTTGATTTTGAGAGTTTCCTTCCTCAATCGGGTCTTCCTCTGGAGTAAAACCTGGAAGGTTCACGAATACGTTATCTTTAGGATTTGCTAATTCATAAGCTGTCACACCAGCTGCTATACATAAAACTATCATGACTGAAATAATAATATTCGAATTTTTCATTTATTCACCTTTTAAATTTATTGTTCATGACTTAGTCTTAAAACATCTTTGTAAATATTATCATGTTATAATATAGTTTTACTTATAAAAATACTTAAATTTTTGGTCCATAAAAATTATAATTTTTGTGGAAAAAATCATTATTTGCATTTAATTATTGGGGAAATTTACCCTATTTTGAATTATTTCATGGACATATTCTTTATTAATATATTTTCTCAAGTCTATATTATATATAAATTTATATATTTTATTAAATAAATCTTTATTGGATTTTTTTATTAATTCCCATAATTTATTTTAAATTTACACTATTGATTTAATAATTTCATTTTATGATCAAGTCTAATCTCAACTTTTCTCTAATTTTAATTGTTAAATACTTCTTCTGAGTTTATAATACTTATTTTTAAAATTTTATTATAAAATTAAATTTATTATTCATTCTATTACTCTATATTAGTGTTTTTTTTCTTTCAAATGAAACATTTATTAATAATGATATCTTTAAATATTATTTGCTATTTTTTAATTTTTTATAAAAAAGAGGTGACACATTTGAGCAAAAAAATAGTTATATCTCCTACATCTCGTCAAGAAGGACATGCTGAGCTTGTCATGGAAGTCGATGATGAAGGGATAGTTACAAAAGGAAGATACTTTAGTATCACTCCTGTAAGAGGCTTAGAAAAAATCGTAGCTGGTAAAGCACCTGAAACTGCCCCAGTTATGTGTCAGAGGATTTGTGGCGTTTGTCCTATTCCTCATACTTTAGCTTCTGTAGAGGCAATGGATGACTCATTAAATATTGAAGTCCCTGAAGCTGGTAAATTATTAAGAGAATTAACTTTAGCTGCACACACAGTAAACAGTCATGGTATTCACCATTTTTTAATGGCTACTGATATTGTACCTGAAAACTTATTTGCTGATGCTGTTAAAAGTGTTTCCACAATAAGAAAAACCGCACAATATGTTGTTGATATGGTAGCTGGTGAAGGTATCCATCCATCTGATGTTAGAATTGGTGGTATGGCAAGAAATATAACTGAATTAGCTAGAAAAAAATTATACTCTAGATTAAAAGCATTAGTACCTGTTGTAGATGCTCATGTAGAGTTAATCACTGGATTGGTAGAGGACAAAGGATTCCCAGAAGGATTGGGTGTTCACAATCAACCTACTTTTGCAAGTGACAGAATCTATGGTAAAAGAGAGTTCTTTGACTTAGACAGATTTACTGAAGTCATGCCTGAAAGTTGGTATGGTGATGAAGAAATAGGCAAAAAAGCTTGTTCTACTATTCCTTTATGGGATGGTGTAAATGTAGAAACTGGTCCAAGGGCAAGAGCTTCTGAATTTGGAGGATTCAAAGAAAGAGGAGTTGTAGCTCAACATGTAGCTAGAGCACTCGAAATGAAAACTTATCTTTCAAGAGCAATAGCTATATTGGATGAATTAAATACTTCAGCACCAACTTTAGCTGATTTTGACATAAGAGGAACAAATAAACTTGGTATTGGGGCTATTGAAGGTCCAAGAGGTTTAGATGTTCACTTGGCACAAGTTGCCGATGGCAAAACCCAATTTTACAGTGCATTAGTACCTACTACATGGAATATTCCAACTATGGGTCCTGCAACTGAAGGTTTCCACCATGAATTTGGACCTCATGTAATACGAGCTTATGACCCTTGTTTATCTTGTGCTACTCATGTCATGGTAGTGGATGATGAAGACAAGAGCGTTGTTAAAAATGAAATGGTAAGAATCTAATTATTGATTATTATATCGATAATAGGTATTTAAGGGAATAACATGGCATATGAAGCTGAAATATTAGTCGTAGGATGTGGAAACATCCTTTTTAAAGATGATGGTTTCGGACCTGAAGTAATAAATGCTTTAGAAGATTACTTTAAAGATAAAGAAATGCCGAATGACACCATGTTTATTGATGCAGGAACTGGAGCAACACACTTTATATTCACTCTACCTCATGAAAAATGGAAAAAACTGATTGTAGTGGATGTTGTAGAGTTTAATGCAGAACCAGGAACTCTTAAAATTTTTAGCCCTTATGATATGCCAAAAGGAGCATATGAAAATGTTCACTCTTGGCCTATTGAAGAACCACTTCATGATTTAGCAGAAAAAAACATAGAAGTGGTTATTGTAGGGTGTAAACCAAAAGAGATCTCTGTACCTTATGTAGACATGGGTTTAACTGACCCAGTTAAAAATGCTATCCCTAAAGCCATTGAAATGATTTTAAAAGAAATAGGGGTTTAGCAAATGCTTGCAAGAATTAAAAGGTTTTTAGGACTTGGGGCGGACTCAAAAAAAGAAGCTAAGCCGAATAAGCCGAAAAAAGATAAATCTTCACAACAGGAGGTTGGAAAAGTGGCTGAAAAACCAAAAATAGGATATATTCACTTAAGTGGGTGTACTGGCGATGGTATATCATTAACTGAAAATTATGATATACTTGCTGACTTACTTACTGACATGGTAGATATTGTTTATGGACAAACCTTAGCAGATGTATGGTATGACGATGGAGTTAACCAAGATAATCCAGATATGGTAGAAGATATGCCAGAAATGGATTTAGCATTAGTTGAAGGATCCGTCTGTTTACAAGATGAACACAGTATGCATGAACTTAAAAAACTAAGAGAAAAAGCAAAATTAGTATGTGCTTATGGATCTTGTGCTGCTAATGGATGTTTCACACGTTATAGTCGTGGTGGACAACAAGCACAACCAAAACATGAATCATTTTTACCAATTGGAGATGTAGTACAAGTAGACCTTGCAATTCCAGGTTGCCCAGTTTCTCCAGAAATAATAGCTAAAGCTGTTGTCGCACTTATTAACGGAGATATGGATTATTTACAACCTATGCTTGATATGGCAGGATGTACTTACAACTGTGGTTGTGACTTACAGAAAAATATTGTTAATAGGGCTCTTTGTACTGGATGTGGAACATGTGCAATGGCTTGTCAAACAAGAGCTATTGAGATGAGAGAAGGAAGACCAGAAATTAATAATGATAGATGTATCAAATGTGGAATTTGTTACACACACTGTCCAAGAAGCTGGTTCCCTGCAGAACAGATCAACAAAGATTTAGGACTATAGGAGGATTTAAAAATGGTATTAGGTACTTATAAAGAAGCAGTTTCTGCAAAAGCTACTGATAAACAAATCCAAAAAGTCTCACAAGATGGTGGAATCGTAACAGCATTATTGTCCTTTGCTTTAGAAGAAGGAATTATTGAAGGAGCTGTAGTTGCAGGACCTACTGAAGAGTTATGGAAACCAGAACCATTGGTTGCTATGACTACTGATGAGATTCTCTCAGCAGCAGGAACAAAGTATACTTTTTCTCCAAATGTTGCAGCACTCAAAAAAGCTGTTAGACAATATGGTCTTGAAAAAGTCGGAACTGTTGCTATTCCATGTCAATTACAAGGTATCAGAAAAATGCAATCTTATCCTTTTGGAACAAGATTCTTAGCTGACAAATTAGCTTTAGTTGTTGGTATTTTCTGTATGGAAAATTTCCCATTTGCTTCACTTGAAACTTTCATAAGTGAAAAAATGAAATCTTCAACTGATGTAGTTGAAAAAATGGATATTGGAAAAGGTAAATTCTGGATTAAATCATTCGGAGAAGAAACTGGTCTCCCATTAAAAGAAACTCATGGCTATGAACAAGCTGGATGTAACATATGTGCTGATTACACTGCTGAGTTAGCTGATGTTTCTACAGGATCTGTAGGTTCTCCAGATGGCTGGTCCACTGTTTTAAAAAGAACTGATGCTGGTACTTCAATATTTGATCAAGCTGTTGAAGCTGGAATTATTGAAACCAAAGCTATGGATGATGTAAAACCAGGATTACCAATACTAGAAAAACTATCACAAGGTAAATCAGACAAAGCTCAAAAAGAAATGGATAGTAGAAGAGAATTAGGACTTCCAGTCCCATTCTAATTCTATTATTCTCTTTTTTATTTTTTTTTAAAAGTTTTAACTTTAATATTTGTAATTTCGTGTTTTTTTATTTTTTTTTAAAATAATAATCTTAATTTTATCTAATTCTTAATTAAAGTCTTTAAAGTTATTAATATTTGAAAATAAGATTGAACTTTTTTTATATTTTAAAATAGTAGTTTTATTATTTTTTTAATTCTTAATTAATATCTTTAAAGTTGTTAGTATTTGAATAGTAGTTTTATTGTTTTTTTTATTTTTAAATAGTAGTTTATTGTTTTCTAATTCTTAATTAATGTCTTTAAAGTTGTTAGTATTTGAAGATAATTTTTAATATTTTTTTATTTTTAAATAGTAATTTTATTTTTTTTTAATTCTTAATTAGGGTCTTTAAAATTATTAATATTTAAAAATGAGATTAAATTTTT
>Ga0099364_10008918_pt1 | contig 14017 bp, 12 predicted proteins | sample TergutTh196P3_FD_73070 | JGI IMG/M metagenome (GOLD analysis project Ga0099364, IMG submission 73070) | Microcerotermes parvus P3 segment gut microbial communities from Pointe-Noire, Republic of the Congo - Th196 P3 | ecosystem: Host-associated > Arthropoda: Insects > Digestive system > Gut ...
TGCCTACGATTTGTCTGTTGCTAGGGTGGGAGGGGGGGGGAGCGGTATTTCATTTCTCATTCCTGTTTCCTGATAATAGGGCTCTGCTGTTCTGCGCTTTTGGGGTTGTTAAACTGTACGCCTAATGACAAATTTGCCTCTGCCAAATAGGGGCAGCCGTCTACCTCGGTTATGGGGGCTATAAAGACAGTTTCTGGGAATACATTTCCTGGAAATACATCCAGTTGTCGGACGGATAATGGGGCAAGATTTATAGACAGGTAATATAGAAGAAAGTAGAAAAAAAGAGAAAAAAGCCCTGTAAATCTTAATACCCGGGTCATATTCCTTAAATATAGCATAATATGGGCTTTTTATCAACCTCTACGTAGAGCGAGTTGCAAAACTTCAAGGTCATTTACCACACCCATTTTTTGCATTTTTCCTTGACCCAAATGGCATATTTTAGTATTTTTCTAATATGAGGCAATTGCAAAACTTAGGTTCTGTAATTGTATCTATAAAAATATAAGGGAAGTTTTCCCAAAAAAGCGTATACAGGATGCTTCAATGTTAAAACAAGAAACTCCTTCTGAGCAGGCAGGTCAGGTCAATCCCCAGGTTGAAGCTGAGGATATTCCCGCCGAAGAACAGGCGGAAGGGCAAAATGAGCCGCCCAAGGACATTACACCCCTGACTCCAGAGGAAAAAATCGAGGAATTGGAAGCTCAACTCGCGGAAACCCGTGACCAATTGCTGAGAAAAGCCGCGGATTTTGAGAATTTCCGCAAGCGGATGAACCAGGAAAAGCAAAGTTCTATAGAATACGCCAATCAAGCGTTGCTTTTGGACATTATTCCAATAATAGACGACTTTGAACGGGCTATTCTGGCCGGGGAAGGTTCCTCGGATTTAACGGCCTTTCTGGAAGGCATTAAAATGATTGAAAAGCGTTTGACCGGCCAGCTTGAAAGCAAGTGGGGGCTTAAACGTTTTAATTCGGCAGGGGAACTGTTCGATCCAAACCTGCACGAGGCCTTAACCATGGAAAAATCGCCGGATGTAACCGAGGCGGTTGTCCAGGAAGACTTTGTAAGGGGTTATATGTTGAAAGAACGCCTAATCCGGGCAGCGAAAGTAAAAGTGCTTATGCCCAAAGAGGAAGAAAATTAGGAACAAGGAGTCAGGAATTAAATATTCCGAGATTCCTGTTCTCTAAGATATATTGAAGATTAAGGAGATAAGAAAATGGGAAAAATTATTGGTATCGACTTGGGTACCACCAATTCATGTGTTTCAGTTCTTGAGGGCGGCGAACCGATAGTCATCCAGAATTCCGAAGGATGGAGGACTACGCCTTCTATCGTCGCTTTTACCACCAAGGGAGACCGTATTATCGGCCAGACCGCTAAGAACCAGATGGTTACCAATCCTGATAATACCGTCTACTCGATAAAGCGTTTCATGGGTAGGCGTTATTCGGAAATTACAAGCGAGATGAAGCGTGTCTCTTATCGTCTCACCGAACAGAGTGATGATGTCCGTGTGGAAATAGGCGGAAAAAAGTACTCTCCGCAGGAATTGTCCGCCTTTGTTTTGCAAAAGATGAAGCAGACAGCCGAAGATTATCTGGGCGAGCCGGTAACAAAGGCAGTGATAACCGTACCTGCGTATTTTAACGATTCACAGCGTCAGGCAACCAAGGACGCTGGCAAAATTGCTGGTCTTGAGGTTGAGCGGATTATCAACGAGCCGACTGCTGCGTCTCTTGCGTTCGGCTTTAATAAGGATCAGAAAAAAGACAAAATTATCGCTGTTTACGATCTTGGCGGCGGCACCTTCGATGTTTCAATACTGGAACTGGGCGAAGGTGTTTTCGAGGTTAAGGCGACCAACGGCGATACTCACTTGGGCGGTGACGACTTCGACCTGAAAATAATTGAGTGGCTTATCAGCGAATTCAAAAATGACACCGGCATCGATCTTGGACAGGACAGGATGGCGTTACAGCGTTTAAGGGAAGCTGCGGAAAAAGCGAAAATAGAACTTTCCAATATGCAAACTACAGAAATCAATGTACCCTTTGTTACTGCCGATCAGAGCGGTCCAAAGCATTTACAGAAAACCTTGAGCAGGGCGAAGTTCGAGCAGATGGTTTCCGACCTTCTTGAGCGTTCCAAAGAGCCTTGTGTAAAAGCGTTAAAAGACGCGGGACTTACCGCTGATCAGATTGATGAGGTTATCTTAGTCGGCGGTTCAACTCGTATTCCAGCGGTTCAGCAGATTGTAAAAGACCTGTTCAAGAAAGAGCCTAACAAGGGCGTTAATCCCGACGAAGCTGTCGCTGTAGGCGCGGCGATTCAGGGCGGTATTCTGGGCGGCGATGTAAAAGACGTATTGCTGCTGGACGTTACTCCTCTTTCGCTCGGTATTGAAACGCTCGGCGGCGTTATGACAAAACTCATTACACGTAACACTACTATTCCTACCCGCAAGAGCCAGATATTCTCCACCGCTGCGGACGGCCAAACCGCTGTTTCCATTCAGGTATTGCAGGGCGAGCGTGAAATGGCGGGTCAGAATCGTCTGCTTGGGCGTTTTGACCTTGTAGGTATTCCTCCCGCCCCGCGCGGGGTTCCGCAAATCGAAGTGGCTTTTGACATTGACGCTAACGGTATTGTGCACGTCAGCGCTAAAGACCTTGGTACCGGCAAGGAGCAGAAGATACGAATTGAAAGTTCCTCTGGCTTGAACGATCAGGATATTGAGCGCATGGTCAAGGAGGCGGAACTTCACGCCGAGGAAGACAAAAAAGAACGTGAAAAAGCCGAAATCCGCAACGAAGCTGACTCGATGATTTACAGTACCGAAAAAAATATTAAAGACTTGGGTGATAAGGTTAATCCCGAAGACAAGGCTAAGACCGAGGAAGCTATTGCTGAATTGCGTCAGGCGCTTGAAGGCGGCGACAATCAGGCGATCAAGGATAAAACCGAGGCGCTCAAGCAGTCGTCCTACAAAATCGCCGAAGAAATCTACAAACAGCAGGGAGCTTCCGGCGATACGGCAGGGCAGCAAACAGGCCCGGGTGCGGGTCCTGACATGGGGGGCTTTAATCCAAATATGGGCGGCGCGGGTCCTGACATGGGCGGCGGCGAAAACACAAAAAGCGCCGAGGATGCGGACTACGAAGTGGTAGACGACAAATAAGAAAGTTTACGACATTCCGCCTTTGGCGAAACATCGCAAACTTCCCCGTTAAACGCCATTAAAACGGCGTTTAACGCAGCGGTTTACGGGACGCTTTCCGCGCCCCGTAAACCGCTATCAAGGGGGTATTTTATATTTTTTTAACGGGGATTTATTTTGGCAAAACGTGATTATTATGAGGTTCTTGGGGTACAAAAAAATTCCTCTAAGGATGATATAAAAAAGGCTTATCGAAAACTCGCTGTTCAGTATCACCCGGATAAAAATCCTGGCGATAAACAAGCGGAGGAAAAGTTTAAGGAAGCGACCGAAGCTTACGAGGTTCTCGCCGATGATCAGAAAAAATCCGCCTATGACCAGTTCGGTTTTGCCGGTGTTGAGGGTATGGGCGGAAGTCATGACTGGACTAATTTCCGAGGTTTTGAGGACATTTTTGGCGAAGGCGGTTTTGGCAGTATTTTTGAGAATCTTTTTGGAGGTGGCTTTCGCAGGGGAACTTCCGGCGGAGGTGTAAGGCAGGGAGCCAACCTTCGCTATGATATAGAAATTCCTTTTAAGGACGCTGTTTACGGCACCAAGGTTGAGATTCAATATTCACATAACGAAGCCTGCACGGGATGTAAGGGGTCGGGTACTGCGGACGGAGGCGGCAAAAAGACCTGCCCTGTCTGTCGTGGTTCCGGTCAGATACGGCACAGTCAGGGCTTTTTCTCGGTGGCAACTACCTGCCATCACTGTCACGGCGATGGGTATGTGATAGAAAAACCCTGTAAGGATTGCGGCGGTTCGGGTACACAGAAAAAGCGGCAGAAGATAATGGTTACTATTCCCGCCGGTGTAGAAAATGGTAAACGTGTGGTGATTCCCAGGCAGGGTGATGCTGGTCCTAACGGCGGTCAGGCAGGTGATTTGTATGTGTTCATCAGGGTAAAACCCCACGAGTACTATGAACGTCAGGGTTATGACCTTTACTGCGCTGTACCCATTTCGATCACTCAGGCTTCCCTTGGCGCGGACATTCACGTAACAACTCTTGACGGTAAAACAATTAAACTCAAAGTGCCTTCCGGCACACAGAGCGGAAAACTTCTTCGCATCCGCGATGCAGGTGTACCTTCCGGCAGTCAGAAAGGAAGTCTTTACATAAAAATTATGGTACAAATCCCCGAAAAACTTTCCCGCCGTGGGAAGGAATTGCTGGAAGAACTGGCGAAGACAGAGGGGCAGAATGATAGTCCTAAACCGATTTTGCTTTCACGGCTTGGTGAGAATTAAATTTTAACGATCAGATTTTCTTGATCCTAGTAAAAACGATAATGCGAAGCCCGCGAGCAGGCTTATGACCGAAATAATTATCGTAACGCCTTCCCCAAACCCGCCTGGGAACAGGACGATGACAGATCCCGCGACCAAGCCCAAGACTGCGCCGTAGGTTTCCCTTGGCGCTTTTTTAAGCAGGTAACGGATAAAAGCTGCTCCGATTAAAAGTCCTGCGATTACGCCTAACGCAAAAACAACTATAAGCGGAATGTTTAAATCGGATACGGCCTTTAGGACAGTCTGATACATTCCAATTATAAGAAGCAAAAACGCGCCGGAGATTCCCGGGATAACCATTGCAATAGCGGAAAAGATTCCGCCTAGTGCAAGCAGAGGAATTAAATGCGGTGTAAGTTCTGTGTAAACGACTGTACCTTCATCTGGTCTTGCAATTGCCATTACAACCATTACTGCCAACGCGAGTACGGCGCTGATTATTGCGGAGAGTGACGGGTGTACGCTCTGCGGTGTATTTTGCGATGCAATAGATGGTTGGCATGTTCTGTTATAAATCATCGGGATGCTGCCGGCAATAACGCCGATGAAAAACCAGATTGTGGGCATCTCGTAATTTTCGTACAACATGGTTACGGCTTTGCTGAGGATAAAAACACCTGCGACAGCGCTAACTGCAAGCGGCAGCCAAAATTTCCATTCCGCGAGTATTTTTTTTATGTTTGGGGTTATTATGCCAATTAGGCGATCGTACACGTTGAACACTACAGCCATTGTTCCTGCAGAAATTCCCGGGATTACGATTATCCCACCAAGGATGATTCCTGTTAAGATTAGTTTTATTAGTTCCATTTGGGTATTATAGCGTGGATTTGGGGGTTGGGGAAGTGGCGCCACTGGTGTGGATAGCTGCGTCGCCTTTGGCGACAAATTGTATTAGTGTGGCGTACCTGTCGTCAAGCGACAGGCATATAGCTCGCATTTTTGTGCTATATTTATGGCGCGCAACGGAGCCTCCAAAGATGAAATAATGTACAGAATAGTGCAGGACTATTACGCTCTTGGGTTTAATCTTGATGATATTCGCGGTATCTACCAATTTAACGAAACCTGCCAGGAAACAGTACCAACAGTACCGCCCGAATTTGATTTAAGCAAATACGAAGATATACTTAAAGAAAATGAAAGATTGTCTTGAAGTTGATGACTGGAAAGATGCAAGGGTTTTTAACGAAACAGAATTTACAGCATATCTTTATGAGCTTGAAGCTGAGTTTGAGGATGGCATCAAAGTAGAGCATCATGGCGCATTTAACCGCGCCCATATACCGGAAAAAGCCTTTAAATTTTTTATAGAAACCATAAGAATAGTTATAAGCCTATTCGGTTTTGGAAGCATAGTAACCTTAGACGGATTTATGAGTGCCATAAAACACGGCGAAGTTAAATACTGCGGCGTACGATTTTCCCATGGCGGCGGAACATATCATTACAGAACAACAGATTTACGAATTGATGTTGGCGACAAAGTTATTGTCCCCGTTGGAGACGACAACCACGAACAGGAAGTAACTGTCGTAACTATAGAACACTGCCGATGGGACAACACCCCCTACCCGCTGGAAAAAACAAAACAAATAATTAGAATGGCAGAAGATGTACCTGCAGGAACATCACACTTTCGCCTGACGGGGAATAGTACACGCCCACGCCTTCCAAGCAGATCAGCTTTGGATTATCGGGAGGAATAGGGGGAGCAAATGAGCAAGAAGAAAAAAACGAAATAACCATAAGCAGTTCGGCAGCCGAATATTTAACATTTATTGCAGCAACCGGAGATAACGCAAATAGCGTAGAAATGCGCTACGAAGATGAAAATATCTGGCTTACCCAGAAGCTGATGGCAGAATTGTACGACATAAGCGTAGCGACGATAAGCCAGCATCTAAAAAGGATATTTGATGACAACGAGCTGGATAAAGAGGCAACTATTAAGAAATACTTAATAGTTCAAAATGAAGGCAGCCGTATAGTTTCAAGGGAGGTAGAACACTACAACCTCCAAGCCATTATCGCTGTGGGCTTTAAGGTTAACAACGAGCGGGCTGTAATGTTCCGCAAATGGGCTAACCAGATTGTGAAGGATTATACCATTCAAGGCTGGACGATGGATGTTGAAAGGCTCAAAAAAGGACATATGTTTACAGATGAGTATTTTGACCGACAGTTGCAGCGCATACGAGAAATTAGGCTTAGCGAGCGGAAATTCTATCAAAAAATTACCGACATCTACGCAACTTCTATTGATTACGATGCGACTGCTGCGGCAACAAAGCGATTTTTTGCAACTGTCCAAAATAAATTACATTGGGCTATCCACGGACACACAGCAGCAGAATTGATAATGGATCGTGCAGATGCCGAAAGACAAAATATGGGGCTTAATACATGGACGGATGCTCCTAAAGGCAAAATACAAAAATTCGATGTCATCGTCGCAAAAAATTATCTTACCGAGTTTGAAATGGGACAACTAGAACGGTTAGTAAGTGCGTATCTAGACCTTGCAGAAATGCAGACAATGCGTAAAATTCCAATGACGATGGAAGATTGGGAAACGCGGCTTAACGCCTTTATAAAAGCAGCAGACCGTGAAATTTTATGCGACGCCGGTAAGGTAACCGCCGAAATTGCCCGCCAACAAGCCGAAACCGAGTTTGAAAAATACCGTATTGTGCAGGACAGGCTGTTTGAAAGTGATTTTGACAGGTTTGTTGCTTTGGAGCGGCTGGCGGGGAGTGAGGGGGGTACGTGGTGCCTCATTGAAAAAAGTAACCGAAAGATATGGGTGCCTCATTTAGAAAAAGTAACTTTAGCCTTATGAGCATCGAGAAGAGCTCTGACGGCAATATGGACAGCATATTGTAAATCCACAGGATTGAGAAGGGCTCTTTGCCCGGCAAGTCTGTCTTTTAATTCTTGAGAAAGATGTGGGGATTCCATCAGCCTTTGAAAAGGTGTTTTCGGCCGGTCATAGGTTTTTATAGTTTTTGACCCGTGAGCAGTTTTTCTCAGAAGTTTTTTTTCCGGGATGAAAAAATTAAGCAGAGGGCACAGGGATTTGTAAACCTTTGCCATGGCGGATAATTCTTTGTCTGTATCAAAGCGGGCATAGCCGACGTAGTTTCTGACCACGGCTCCATTTTTCTGCTCTACAAAGCAATTGTCGTTTTTATGGCGGGGGCGGCTGCGCGTGAACAGGAGTGTTTTTGTAACATCCCGCCAGTTGACCGTATCATGATTAATGAATTCACTGCCGTTATCTGAATGAAGCTCGACAAGCGGGAACGGAAGGGACGCCCGTAACGACTGCATGGCTTCCAGCGCCCATTTGTGGGCTTTGTTCGGCAGGGGGAAAAGCTCGACCCATCCGGATGCGACATCCGCAGCGGTAAGGGTAAGCGCAAATTCGCCGGAATCGCTGACATTACAGTGATGAACCGTGTCAATTTGCATAAAACCGGGCATTTCCCGCTCAGAATCGCTGTAGTGGGTTCTAACAGGTATACGCTTTAAAAGAGCCGCCTCGCCTAACCTGGTGCCGTTAAAACCCTTCCCCCGCAGCGCCGCCTTGTCAGAGCGCAGACGGCGGTCAATCTGGGCGGGGCTTATTTTTAAAAGCTTCTCTTTGATTTCAGGCGTTATGCGAAAATCAGGCTTGCTGTGAGTTTCAAGAAAAGGCATCTGCTCCCGGATTATCGGGGCAAGATACTTGCCGCATTTGTACCAGTAAAACGCCCATATTTTTCTAAGGCGGCAGATAACTTCTTCGGTATACAGCGGCCTGCCTTTCCGGTTTTTAGGCCGTTTCTTTTTTTCAGGTTTAAGCTTTGCCGCTTTTCCGCCCGCAATAACCAGAACTTCTTTTACCGCTTTTTTGCCCAGTTTTCGTATTGCGTACTTGCGGTTAGTATAGCCGGTTGTTTGAATATACTCGTTTAGAATGGCTGTTTTTTCTTTCCGAGATGCCTTTTGGTAACGGTCACGGACCTGCTCTGTAACCTCTTTTTTCGCCTTCATTGTTAACCCCACTTTGACCTCCGGTTTACATGTATACCGGTAAGTCTCTTATTTTTGGGTTACTTTTTCATAATGAGGCATTTCCTTTTTTCGGTTACTTTTTCAATGAGGCACCGCGACTGCTTGATTTATACGGTTTTGTAAGGTATTCTTCATATAATACAGAAATTTTGGAGGAAGTACCATGCAATACGGTTATTTTGACGATGAAATGCGGGAATATGTAATTACCCGCCCCGATACCCCTTACCCGTGGATTAATTACCTGGGTTGTGACGAATTTTACGGACTGTTTTCCAATACATCCGGCGGTTACTGTTTTTACCGGGACGCACGTATGCTGCGCCTTATCCGCTACCGCTACAACAATGTCCCCACCGACTCTGGCGGGCGCTATTTTTACCTGAAAGACGGCGATGATGTATGGACACCCACCTGGAAACCAATGAAATCCAAACTTGACCGCTACGAGTGCCGTCACGGGATGGGTTATTCCCGCATTTCTTCGGCGAGGAACGGCCTTGCCTATTCTCAAACTTCGTTTATACCCCTTGGCGATAAATGCGAAATCCACAAAATTACACTAACCAATGAATCCAACGCGGATAAAAATATTGATATGTTTTCCTTTATCGAATTTTGCCTGTGGAACGCAAATGATGATATGACAAACTTTCAGCGCAACTTCAGCATAGGAGAAGTTGAAGTCGAAGGCTCCCGCATTTATCACAAAACCGAGTACCGAGAGCGGCGCAACCATTACGCAGTGTGGGCAGTAAATGTCCCGGTCGCGGGATTCGACACAGACCGCCAGACCTTTCTGGGACTTTACAATGGCTTTGACGAACCCCAGGTAGTGTTCAAGGGTGAAGCGGACAATTCCATCGCTTCCGGCTGGTCGCCGATTGGTTCTCACCATATCAAAACAAAACTTTCCGCAGGTGAATCACAGACATTTGTGTTTGTGCTTGGTTACTGCGAAAATCCCGAAGATGACAAATGGGAAAATGCGCAGCAAGCAGCGTCCGGTATCATCAATAAAAAACCTGCAAACGCTATGCTTGAAAAATACAGCACTGCAGAAGCCGCAGACAAGGCGTTAGCTGCATTAAACGATTACTGGAAAAATCTGCTGGGACGTTTCACCGTAGAAGCCGAAGACAAAAAAATGGCGCGTATGGCCGGTGTGTGGAATCAGTATCAGTGTATGGTGACATTTAATATGTCGCGCAGCGCGTCTTATTTTGAGTCTGGCATCGGACGCGGCATGGGTTTCCGCGATTCAAACCAGGACCTTTTGGGTTTTGTACACCTCGTACCGGAGCGCGCCCGCGCGCGTATTCTGGACATTGCCGCCACACAATTCCCCGATGGCAGCGCGTATCATCAGTATCAACCGCTGACCAAACGCGGCAACAACGAAGTCGGCTCCGGCTTTAACGATGATCCTTTGTGGCTCATTTTTGGTGTAGCAGCATACATTAAGGAAACCGGCGATTACAGTATCCTTGATGAAAAAGTTCCTTTCGATAATGACGAGACGCTTGCGGATACTCTCTTTGTTCATTTGCAGCGTTCTTTTAATTACACCTTAAACAATAAAGGTCCCCATGGTTTGCCATTGATTGGACGCGCCGACTGGAACGACTGTTTGAACCTTAACTGTTTTTCAAAAACGCCCGGCGAATCTTTTCAGACCACAGCCAATTTTGAAAGTGGCATAGCGGAATCGGTAATGATTGCCGCAATGTTTGTATTTGTTGGTCCCGATTATGTCGAATTATGCCGCCGCGTGGGCCGCAATGACAAAGCTGAACTCGCCGAAAAAGCTATAGCCGCAATGGTCGAGGCAATTAACCTGCACGGCTGGGATGGTAATTGGTTCCTTCGCGCTTATGACGCTCACGGCAAAAAAATCGGCAGCAAAGAATGTGAAGACGGCAAGATATTTATCGAATCGAACGGGTTCGCCGTAATGGCCGGTATTGGTCTGGAAGACGGGCGGGCGCAAAAGGCGCTTGATTCTGTAAAAGAACATCTGGACACACCATACGGTATTGTACTGTTACAGCCTGCATACAAGGAATACCACCTTGAGTTAGGTGAAGTTTCGTCCTACCCGCCCGGGTACAAAGAGAACGCGGGTATCTTCTGCCATAACAACCCGTGGATAACAATCGCGGAAACCATGCTTGGACGCGGTACACGCGCTTTCGAGACCTACACAAAAATCTGCCCCGCCTACCGCGAAGATGACTCAGACCTTCGCCGTATGGAACCTTATGTTTACGCGCAAATGGTCGCCGGAAAAGACGCCGAACGTTTTGGCGAAGCGAAAAATTCCTGGCTAACCGGTACTGCGGCATGGACTTTTGTAAGCATTTCGCACTTTATCCTCGGTGTGCGCCCCGTATACGACGGCCTTTTAATCGACCCCTGTATTCCGGCAAATATGAAGAGCTACTCCGTGACACGCCATTTCCGGGGCGCGGATTATCACATAACGGTTGACAACGGCGCAGGCGTAGAGAAGGGCGTTAAATCGATTACCTTGGATGGCAAGCCTTTTGAGGGAAAAGTGCTGCCGGTGTTTGGAGACGGGAAGGTGCATCAGGTTGTGGTGGTGATGGGCTGATCAGCGCATATGCCAAACACAGGAACTTTAATCCACGGCGGTATTATGGTAAATTACCGGTGCAATGCCGCCTGCCGCCATTGTCTTTACAGTTGTTCTCCTTCAAGAAGGGACGGTTATGTGGATGAAGAAATGGCGGAAAAAATCTGCGCGTTGCTTCGCAAGGGCGGCTGTCGCTCGGTTCATATTGGCGGCGGGGAGCCGTTCCTCAATTTTGACGGTCTTGTTGTGATGATTCGCGCTTTAAACCGTGTCGGCATAAAACTTGAATACATTGAAACAAATGCATTTTGGGCTAGCGATGTTTCAAAATCGAGGAATTATCTGGAAAGGCTTTTATCGGAGGGGGTTGATACTCTTTGCATTTCACTTGATCCCTTTCACGCTGAATATGTTCCATACGGCGCACCTTTGGCTCTGGCAAAACTTTGCGACAAAACCGGCATGGGGTATTTTCTTTGGAAACAGGAATTTTTACCTGCACTATCGCACCTTGATTCTCAAAAAACTCATGCCCTTTCTGCAGACAGTATTTACACAACTGCCCGGCGTTATGGTATCAGCTTTGGCGGCAGGGCAGTTAATATTGAGCTTCAAGGTACGCTTTATCCGGCACTGGCATTTGTTGCAGATAACACACCTTGCAAAAATCTTTTATCTACGGGGCATTTCCACGTTGACATGGATTGTTTTTTTATTCCTCCCGGCTGTACGGGAATACGCATTCCTCTGGAAGAAGCTATCAACAATATTCCTAAAGAAAAATATCCTGCCTTTGACGCCCTGTTTTACGGCGGTGTTTCCGGTTTATACGAGTTTGCCCTTGGGCAGGGCTTTTCTCCCGACGAAAAGGGTTATCCTTCCAAGTGTAATCTTTGTTTTTTCCTGCGGAAATTTTTAAGCGAAAAAGGTTTCGCGGAACTGGATGCTGACCACTATGGGGAGGGGATGAGGTAGTAAGAAAATGTTCATTGCTTTAAGAATTGAATATCAGGCTATGTCTTTGTCAGTTTCAGAACAAAGTATAATACCGATGGTAGGATTATCACCTTCATTTCGTTTTAGCTCATCAAACATCTTGACATATATATCCATCTGCCCAATATCCTTATGAGTGATACGCTCTGTTTTAAGATCAATAAGAATAAAACACTTTAAGATATAATTATAAAAAACCATATCTACATAATAGTCAGACGAATCAGTACGAATTAGCTGTTGGCGTTCTACAAAAGCAAACCCCTTTCCCAGTTCAAGAAGAAATTGCTGCAGATGATCAATGATTGCTTTTTCTAAGACTTTTTCTGTGTACTCTTTGTTTTCAGATAAACCAAGAAATTCCAATACCGAAGGATTTTTAAAAAATTCTAATTTATTCTTTTGGTATTTTTTTGTCTTTGATTCCATTTCTTTTTTTACTGATTTCTTTACCTGAGATATAAGCAGCCGTTCGTAATATTGAGTACTTATATTTCGATCTAGAGTACGCACATCCCAAGACTGTTCGGCAGTTTCCTTTAAATACCATGCTCTTGCCTGTGGATTAGAGACTCTCATTATTCGCTGGATATGTGTCCAATTGAGTATATGTTGTAATTCTGGCGCTTGAATTTGGCGATCAGTGATTGCCAAATTGTCCTTTGATTTGGCAGTTTTAATTGTGCGATCAGTGATCGCACAATTTGCCCTATTATTGCCCTATTATTGTGCAATTATTGTGCAATTACAAGGCAAATTGTGCAATTAATTGAGTTGATAATACGCACCCGCTCCTTTTACATCGCTGCCATGTAAAATGGCTTTGTTTACTAAATCAGCAAAATCAGAACTTGCAGTGTTTCTTGAACAGCCATTAATCTCTTGATATTCCTTGTTCGTTATTTTCCCTTTTTCTTTGGCATACAACACGGCTTTAACTTGTCTTTCATTTAATCCTAATCGAACAAGATCGTCTTGATTATAAATATCTCTTTTGAAAGTTATCCAAAAATCACTTCCTTCGTTAGTGATTATTGGAACAGGCAAACCTGCTTTTTTGCACTGCTCCGTCATTTTTTCAATACCGCGTCCCCACGATTCTATATATCCGCTTCGGAAAAAAGCATTGGCTATATCAGGATTATATGGACGAGATGGATGTTTTTGTAGAAGTTTTTCTATCGTCCAATTTTCTGGAAGTTGCCCCTGATTCCATATCATTATTTTATCGTTGTAAACACGAATTTGAATGGGAGCACCTCCCGAATAGTCCTTATAGGCAACTACATTTAAAAGTGCTTCTCTTAAAGCGTCTTTTGGATATTCATGGGTTTCAATACGAGATAACCATTTGTAGCTTATAATAGCTTTGATATATTTTGTAAAAAATGGGATTTAATATTATTTGTTAGAAAAAACTTATCATGCATAATCTGCCCAAATATGATGCATTGTAAAATTCGTTGGCTCAACGACCTCCCTAACAAACCTTGTTGACACTTTTTCTACTTTATTTTTGGTTACAAAGTTCAATTTTTCAATTTTAGTCGGTAAATTGTCATTTATTTGTTTCTGTATATCAGGTTTAGTTGAACTAATTATGTATCCAATCATAATACCATCTCTTGCCCCTTTTCCATATTCATGGCTTAATGCATCAAATCTATTTATACCATCATTGATGTAATTTTGGTTTAAATTCCATCTTGATTTTGGGTTTCTATTAAATCCGATACACTTACATTCAATATGTAGATCAACCTTATATTTATCAATAGTTTCTGCAAGATTATCAAAAAGAGTACAAGTAAAATCAGGACGTTTATTGATAGATTCTAAATTTAATTCTTTATCAGTTGC
>Ga0099364_10008919_pt1 | contig 14017 bp, 7 predicted proteins | sample TergutTh196P3_FD_73070 | JGI IMG/M metagenome (GOLD analysis project Ga0099364, IMG submission 73070) | Microcerotermes parvus P3 segment gut microbial communities from Pointe-Noire, Republic of the Congo - Th196 P3 | ecosystem: Host-associated > Arthropoda: Insects > Digestive system > Gut ...
GCGTTAAGAAAGTACAGGCGGTTACCGGACACAAGACCGAGGGCATGACGGACAACTATACCCATTTTGACCCTATGGAGTTTTCGGAAGTAAGCAAGATACAGGAAATGCTGCTTAAACCCAAAAAAGAACGCCCTGCCCTGACCCTTGTTAAAAAACAGGAAACCAAAAAAGAAGTACGGCGGCGAAGGGCTTCATAGCCCTGCCCTGCTTTGACGAATAAGCCCCTGCAATTTGGCAGGGGTTTTTTTATGCCAAAAACCTGTCAAAAACCTGAAATTTGGGCTTTTTACCTAATTCTTTTTTTTCTCATTAGCCACAAATTGATATTGAACCATGAAATTTGCTCACATATCGTATTTCGTTTGGTTCTGATTGGGCGTAATGTTTATCTGAAAATTGCGGAAAAGTCGTATATCTATCCGCAAATAGGCAACCTATCTTTTTGGTAGGAACAGAATTTAACAGGTTGCTATAAAACAGATTTAGCAGGGGAACCAAGAAAATTGCACTAAAGTACAGGTGCTTTCTGGTTTGTTATAACGCATTTTTGATAGTAACGGAGAACAACATGGAAACTTATTTGACCATTGAAGAATTGGCAAGCCATTTGAAACTGGCGGTACAGACCATCAGGCGGTGGGTGCTGAACCGGGAAATCCCTTTTCACAAAATCAAGAAGGTGATCCGGTTTCGCCTTTCGGAAATCGAGCAGTGGATTGAGAACGGGGCAGAAATTCCTAGTTCAGAAAACGAACTTGTAACGGATTTGCTCGCAGAAACTGAAACAGAAGGAAACAGAGAAACGGTATGAATGGCTTCTATTTGGCGAAATTTGGGGAAAACTCCCAAAGACATCAACGCTATCCAATGAGATCATTTATACAACATTTATTGGTTCAGAGTATTAATTCGGGTAGTGATGAAAAATTTGCACTTTTTCCAACAAGACTTTTGATAGCGGGAGTGAAAGGATAAAAAAATGAGGGACATGGGGGAAGCTAATTACAGAGGAAAAACCCTTAAACCTACCCGACCGGGTAAGTGTTTTCTCCCTTTTCCCATGAGAAATTTCCAAGACTGCAATAAAAAAGCAAGAAAAGCGTTAAACGGATAGGGGCATAATTTGGCTGGCGGTACGCTGTTTATCAGCAGGGCGTACAATCTATTTTCTCATTACAAAAAAACACTTGAGAAAGCCAAATTTGAAAATGTCCAAATTACAGGGGAGGAAAAAGATAGCTTGGATATACTGATATATAAAACCAAGCCCGATCTTATTCTTATTGATGCTAATTTTTATCAATATGCAACGCCTTTTATGATGGGTCAATTGCTAAAGAAACATCATGATTTAAATATAGCTGCGGTGGCATTATGTGAATATTCAGTACAAATTGCAATGACTTTTATTCTATTTGGCGTAAAATCCTATGTTGATTATTGGGATGGAGTGGAAGAATTTAGGCAGGGGTTGGCTAGAATCCGGGAGGGGAAAAATTACATAAGCCCAAAAGTTGAAGAATACAAGAAAAACAATATTGATTATTTGGAGCATAAAATGAACATAACAGGGAGAGAACTGGAAGTCCTACGACTGGTATGTAGCGGTCTTACAGCGGTCGAAGCTGGCAATGTATTGCATATCAGCCGAAGAACGGTAGAAGAACATAAAAAGAACATGAGAAAAATATGGCATTTAAAAAATGAACGTGAATTGATTTGCATGGCTTTTTCCTTGGGTTTGGTAACAAAAGACGATTTATACATCTATCCGAGGGAAGGCAGAAATTAGGGAACTGTTTAGAAAGATAGCAATCAGGGAGATCCAGGCGGCTTATGGTCTTTGAAAAATACATCGGTACTGCCCACGGCGCACTGATGTCAGGGAAGGATTTCATAATTTTGATATGATCGATGATCATAGTTATTTCTTGCACTATTGGTGCAAGTTTTCGCATAACAAAAAAGATAGCTGTCTCGGTGGTTCTTCCACTACCGAGCAGCTTTATAAAAAATAATTTTATACTAATGCTTCCAAAGCTGCAGCATACTGCTGGCTGTCTGTGCTAAGACTGCCGAAAGTGCAATTAGCACATTTTGAATTGTCCCGACAAGAAAGACAGACTTTTGAGGGATTTACGACATGGGGCATGAGCTTAACCATGATGTCTACTGTTTTGGGCATGGACAGACCTAATGACCAGGCTAGACGGCGGATAGAGATAGACGCCAGAGGGGAAAACTGCGGAGTATAGAACCGCTTGCTTGTTAAAGGTTGCATTTGCAAACCACCTTAAAAACCCGATAGGAAAACGGGCGGGATAGGACAGGAGCTACGCCTGACCCTGAACCCCAGACTGCCGCTGTGTTTTTCCCCCAAAGAGGGGGGCGGCAACGGGGGCTCACTTACTACGCCCCCTGACGCCCCCCTTGGGGAAAAATAACTTACCCAGTAATGCGCCATAACGAAGGAGTAATGTGCAAACTTAGCCATGCGGCATAGAGCGGATAAATGCCCCGCATAGCGAGGGTGGAAAAAGTACCCTGTCCCGTAGGGTTGGCGTGGTTTTTGCTGCGGCACTCACTGCCGCATGTGCAAAAACCATGACAAAAGGGACACAGCAAAGCTGTAGGGAGATAAGGCAAAGCTTGTGGAAGGGCCCCAGGAGAGGGGGTAGCATAAGACCCGCCATAGGCGGGCTGGAGTGAGGGGGATACTTCCTCCTTATTATTGGTTTTGACGTTTAATGATTTAAGGGAACAGGGAAAATTGGCAGTAAAAAACTAATATACATTTAATTTTTTAGAACTGACTGGCATGCATAATAAACTTTAACTGGGACAGGCGATGCTGGTAAAAATAAACGAGTCTCTTAAAGAAATGGGAGGCGAATTTGGGTTCATGGGTAATCATTTCAGTTTAGGGGTTGATAGGGAAGAACATTACATTGACTAACTTTTGTATCACCGCTGTTTAAAGTGCATAGTTATAATAAAGTTAAAATAAGGAAATCATTATTGGAGTATGTCAGTAAAATGGAGTTTTATTTGACTTCGCTTGATGTTTTAATAAAAGAAAAATCGGAAAACCCGTGTCAATTGGTATTATCTTTTATAAAGAAAAAAACATACTATTGTGGAGTATGTAATAAGAAACAGCAAAAAGCCGATTGCCGTAGCAAATTATCGCATAACTTTAACTTTACCGAAGAAACTGCAGAAAGAAGTACCTAGCCTGGAACAGATACAGAGGCTTCTGGGGGAGATAGAATAGGAATACTATCAATGAATACAAGAACCTATCCGTTTAAGCCGTATTCATTTGATAACTGAAATACAAAATCATTAAAGTTTTCAAATACTATTTGGTGAGTAGTATAAGTTTTTTCGCTTGAGTAATCTTCAAAAATATAACTTTCAGGCGTTGGATACTCAATATGTATATCTGGGCAACATAGTTTCATAAGCGCACAAGCAACTGCATGAATTTTCCCTCCTGTAGGTGCTATAATTATTCTATATTCATAACAATTTTTTCTATAAATTTCTGAAATTTTTTGAAAAACGCTGCTATAATCTAAAACATTTGCTGAAAAATCTATTTCCATTTCACCACTATAATGTTCCTTAATAACATTGCTATTTATTCTATTCATTGCATTTTCTCTCCATGATTGTCTTTCACATGAATGACTGATTAATTGCAATCTTGAAGGGCTTATTTCATTTATTAAAGCACCAAGTAACAATTCATTGAATGAATAAAATGATACCAAAAAAACAGGGCTATTTTGCATAATTACACTTGAGAGATTAGGAGTTCTCACTACATCACTAATGCCTAGAGATGATAAACTTATCCAGTCTCCATCGGTTTTTGCCTTAATAGTACTAATATATTTCTCTTCTGCTGGTCCCCATAATTCAGGTTCTGAATAAATAACTCTAATAGTGCCATTATACTGTTTTAATGAAAAAAGTATAATCATTATGAGCATTTTTGACATGACAGATATATCAATAAATATTTCATCATAATTACTAAATTCATTAGAAATAGATAAAATATTTTGTTCAAAAATAGATGGTTCAAATCTATTGTAATCTAAAATTATTGGCTCTTTATAGCAATGTAGTTTAGCTGATTTAAGAATTTTTTCAAATTTTGTCTCTATATGATAAAGATACCTACAAATATACATTTGTTCAAATTGAAATTCATTTTCATTATTATCAATCCAACTTAATGATCTTTCTTCAAAACCTTCAGCAAGGATAAGAAGCTTTTTGTTATTATTTCTTTTATCTACATATATATTATTAGATGTCATCTGTGGTAACATAATCCTTCTCCTCTAAGGAATCGGGGAAAAGGGGTGATTCCTTACTTTGCTTTTCAAATTCATCTTTTTTTATTTGCTTTTCAATTCTTTTTATACATTTTTTCTTAAATGATTCTGGATTTTCCAAAAAATCATTAAGATCTTCCCATTCAAAACTAATATTGTCCCTTTTTGAAAAGGTTAATCTAGAATAAGGTATTAATAAGCTGCGTAAATATAATCGAACAGCCGCTGTTCCTCTTACACTTTTTCCTCGATAATCTCTGATAAAAACACCATATCTTAAAAGACCTCGATATAATTCTGAGCTCTCATTAGAGAGTTTATCAATAGCAGTAGTCATTTCAATTTTTCTAGCTAATTTGGGAGGCTTTGATTCTTGATTTTTAGATGTTTTATACTTTAAGGCAAAATATGATATTTCCTGAAAAGCAGTTGCAATATCATAAAGTCTTTTTCCATAATGTTGTTCTTTTGCACTACCAGTACTTGCATGCCTTCTTATGAATGGGTTTGTTGCGATTGTTAATGCTGACAGAAAACGTCCTCCCGCTTGCCTAAATATCTTATCTTGTATTTTTTTTGAAATTATTGGTGAATCACTTAAATCAATATTCTTTTTAAGGTTAATTTCTCCTTCTTCAGAAATCATTTCAGAAAATATTTTTATTAATTCTCTTAAATCACTTGACCACATATCGCAAAATATATCAAACCCATAATAAATTGTCTGTCTATCATTTTCTCTGATTTTCAACGCTCTATCTATTTCAGATAAATCATCTTCTCCTAATATTTTCTTTAAATTTATTTCCTTATCCATGAATAGTTTATGCCTAGAAATTCTTTTTTCAAATATAGCAGTAATAGTATCTTGTTTTATCCTATTATTACAATTGATTGTTATACTACCTAATTCAACAAGCTTAAAATCAGCCCCTTCTTCTAACATTTTTCCATTTAATCCTGTCCGCAATAAGCTTTCAGTGCTTTCTGTAGAAACTTTAAAGAAAACTTCTGAACATCTCCTGAAGATGACTGAGTTAAGTATTCTCTGTGTTGATTCAGTAACTAATGGCGTTGAATAATCATCAAGTAACATATAAAAAGATTTATTTTTAGAAAACGAAGTATTTTTAATAATTATATCAAAAAAAACTTCCAGATAATCTAAACTGCTAAAAGCCCATTTCACAGATGGGTCATAACCTTTGGTTAATTTAGATAACGCTATTTCCTCATTACATTTAGAAATTATATTGTCAATAATTCCCCTAGGGGATTCGCTAGTTAAATATAAATTTGGTTCACAAAATACATTCACAAAAAAAGTCATTAGCCAGCCAATATCTCTTATTTTTTGATTATTTCTAATAATCTCATTTTTTAACCATTGTAGAATTTCTATAGTCCATTTTAGGTGAAAATAATTTATAACTTGACTTCTTGCTATTTCTTCTTCAGTTTCAGGTAACCATGGAAAAGCTTCAGCAATATTACGTGCATTTAAATAGAAACATACAAAACTATTTTCTTTTCCTATTCCAGCTGGACCAAGTCTCGATACTAATTGCGTACTTAATCTTTTAAACATCATTGTTTTTCCACAACCTCGAAGCCCAGTTAGTACACATATGTTCCTGTCTAAAAGTTCATCTGCCCCAAGAAATTTTGGGACAAATAATGATTCCCATTCGTCAAAACGATCACCAAGAAATTCTGCAGCCAAATAATCTCCAACAGATTTTTCATGAGTAATATTATTTTTATTTGAAATGAACAATTCTTGTAATTTATCCCATAAAATAGGTGGGTTCCTAGCATATTCTCCTTCTGTTGTGTATTCTTCATGTAAATATTTTGGAAATTCATTCTTTAATGCACTATACTTAAATTTTTCTTCACCATCTAAAATATGAAAGTCTATTTTTTCTATGCAATCTTGTATAATTCTTGCAAGACCTTTATAGTCATCCATAGGTGCCCTTTCAGCCGAGAAAGAACCGTAACCAAAATCAGTTATCCATATTTTTCTAGATATTTTATCTAACCTATTTTTATTTGGATATGCAACGAGTATATTACCAAAATGGAAATCAGAATGCTGAATATTATATATGCCACACGCCTCAAAAACATTTAGAGATACTTCAATAACATCAATTAAAATCTGAATTGTTATTTTACCATTCTCTACTACAGACTTTAAACTTTCTCCTTCGATATATTGCCACACAATGAATAAATATTCATTACCTTCAAAAGTTTCATTTCCATGAGTAATATACTGAACAACATCACCGACAGATTGAATTAAATTAGCTTTTTTAATTTCTTGTTCCCAATTTGGACGATCAGAAATTTTTTCTTTAGGTATAATTTTAATTGCTCGTTTTAAAAAATTCTCTCTATCTTCAGCAAGAAACACCACGCCAATAGAACCTCTACCTATAATTTCTATAAGCTCACAACCATTTATTTTTTTTCCAATAAAATCGTAATAATTAATATTTTCCATATTAATTTCTCTCCAAAACTAAAATTATTTCTCTTTTTATTTTATCATTCCCTTTTACCATTTTTTTTTCTTCAGGAATTGGATCTTTATATGCCTTTATCAGTCGATAGTTACTTTTTGCAATATCATAAACTGCTTCATGCAGAAAAACTGTCTTTGAAGAATATTTTATTGGAATATCACCAATAATAATAATGCATATATCATTTTTTATCTGAATTCTGTTCCAATGAATAAAAAAGTTCTTCATCATTTCTAGAAATTCATGAGGGCTTGGTGAGATAGTTTTATCTAATTCTTTCCAATCTTCTACACCTAAAAACCATAATCTAAGTCTATTGTCCCGAGCGTATGTTAGTGACTTCATATATGGTGGACTTGTAATTATTGTAGCTATTCTTTTTTTTGGAATAGTAATTTTTGTCGAATCACCTAATAAAACCTCTCTGTTAAGGGAAAAATCAAGATCTGGAACATATTTATATGTACGTTTAACTTTTTTTAAAAGTCTGTCATAAACATTTCTATACTCATACATTTTAGGATATTCCATTTTTGGGAATTTACAGCTTCTTAAATAAGGAGCACCGTGGCTAGCTGGGAAAGAAAGAAAACCAGGTCTTTGATGGTGAAGAATCCCTAACAAACACGATAATAAAAACATTTCATTTTCTTCTTGTAAAATTCCAATCCAAGCAATTATTTCTTTTAATGTTTTCCTGTGGAAAAAGTCTTTGATCCATTTTGGTGTATCTTTAACAGATATTTCTTTTAATAAAATTTCTACTTTATTATTAAGAGTGACAAGTTTTTTTTCAGCTTTATCGAGATTATCAAAAGGATTTAATTTTCCTGATGATATTGTGAAAGCATATGGATTAAGATCAAGCCCTAACACATTGAAGCCTTTTACCCATCCTTCTAAAAGGACAGAACCTGAACCACAAAACGGATCGCAAATATATTCTCCTTTTATAGCATATTTTTCTATTAAGTGATTTGATAAACTAGATCTTATTTTACCTACATAAGGAGATATTCCATGCAAAGAGTTTTTGTTTATATCTGTTTTATCTATTTCTTCTAATTCTAAACATAGATTATTTATCTTATTTTCAGATGGTAGTAATTCATCCATATTTCTTACACCACCCCCACCCTGTCAATCTCCCCCATGACCCGGGCAGTTTCCGTCAAAGCAAGCACAATCTTCCGGTAATGCCTTATGTCTTCTACTTTTAATACAGTCCCCTTCCTGTCCTTAAGCCACTTCTGGGCAGGCTGGTATCCGCCGATGTAGAACTCCCAGGCAGTTTCAGATACTTCATCGAAACAAAAGTCTTCATTTACAAAGACCTTCCCATTTATGTATCGGATTTTATCTATTAAAACTTTCTCGGAAGGTACGGAACTCGCATCAATTTTCTCAAATCCTGAGCCTTCCAACAGATGAAGCTGCCGTAATTCTCCACCTAATGCAACAAGTTTCCAAAAAACCTTTTTGTCTGCCGGATATGGTATGCGGGGAAAGTCGATTTTGAGGAATTCACGGTAGGTTTCTCGGTAAGTTGGGGAATGAAGCACAGCGTAGATATAGTCGAAGAGGTTTAGCGCAGAGAACGCAGAGGAAGAAAAGGAACGCGAAGGTTGTTGTTCGGGAGCTTCAGGTGTAAAAGACATATTAAGTTTCTGTTCGATAGCGTAAATAATGTTTGGATTCAAGTTTGGACGACGTTTTTTGCCTTCGTAGAGAAAGAGGGGAAAGACATACGTTGTCTCTTTAGTTTGTGATGAAATAGTGCAAACTTCAGAAAGGGTTTTTGAAATAAATATATGCTGGAAATCAAATGTACTTTGCTGTCTACATGTTAAAAACATGAGATTTTCTTGTTTAATATGTTTCATTACATTGAACGCCGGTCGGCTTGTTATACCTTGCCTATAATAAATATAACGATAATCAAAAGGTCGATACTGTATTTCTTTTATGGCACTTGGATCAAATTTATTTTTTTCAATTGCAGCAGTTAGTTTATAACTACTACTATCAAATACTTTGTATGTTTTGATAAATTCATCATTATATTTTTTCAACAGAAGTGTTTGTATTCTTTTTCCAAGAAGTTTTTTATTAAAATCAATAAATAAAGCATCTCGGTCTGTTTTTACTGCGTTATTGTGCAATGTGAATAATTCTGTTACATAAAATCCTTCCTCATACTCATGTTGATTTTTAAAATCTTTTGGTACAAAAAAATAGTAAGGTGATTTTTGATTTAATTTATTCCATTTAATTGAAGATATTTTATTTTTTAAAAGGAAATTGTACTTTTCATCACGATTGCCGAATAGATCATAATGATAAACATTTACTGGTTCTGTATTATTAGATAACTTAATAAAGATATTGATACTCACTCCTTGTTGTATATCAAACACATTTTCATCATTTTTTCCTTCAGGTGTGGTTTCCTTTTTTTTGGCATTTCCATGCAAATCAAGAACATAAATAATATTAAAAGTTTCTAGTAAGTATTTACGCATCTGCCTATGTGTAATACCATCAATGAAACTATTGTTTGATATATAAGCTAATATTCCCACTCCATTTCTTTGTATATAATGTTGCCCATACCTAATAAATTTAATATAGTCATCATCCAGGTTTAGTTTTTTTTCTTCCAAACCAATTTTATAGTCATTCAATAGTTTTGTAATCCATAATCCTTTATTCTGACTACTTACATTATACGGCGGATTCCCTATTACCACATTAATTCCACGGTTTTTCTTTGTAGCTTTTGCCGCTTCTGATTCTGCTGCAAGAGCGTCATGTTCAAACATCATGACCTGGTTACCTTCTCTGTCAGCTTCTTCCAAAGAATTGGTAAGAAAAACATTTACCCTGTGAGGATCTGCCTCATCTTCATTATAAGCATACTCCGTATCCCATAAAACCAGAGCCAGTTTCATGTGTGCTACCGCATAAGGAGCCATCATAAGTTCAAAGCCGTTAAGCCGGGGCAAAAGATTATCCTTAACATACACATTCCACATTCTTTTAATGGAGTTTTTGGTCTGTCCCGCATGTACCTTTTTAAAATTATCCCAAATTTGTAAAACAATCTGTCGTAAGAAAGTCCCTGTCCCAACCGCAGGATCAAGTATCTGGATAGACGGGACTTTTTTAACCTCTGTAGCAACAACTTTTCCATCTTTCTTTTTAGGTATGTTGATAGTTTTGGTTTCAGTTGAAGCAAGTCCGTCTTTAATGCAGAATTCAGTTTTGAGAATGTCATCTACTGCCTGAACCATAAACTGCACTACCGGCTGAGGAGTATAATAAACACCCCTGCGCTTTTTCTGCTCTTTTTCATAGGCGTTAAGGAAACCTTCGTAAAAATAGATTACTGGGTCTTCCCTGCCGCCGCCGGTTTGACGGTTAAAATCTTCGATTATTTGTTCAGTATTGGTGTTTTCCAGTAAAAGGGTAATATCGCTTAAATCAAGTTCATCAAAGGACAGTTTATTCTTGTGGGAAAACGATTCTTTTAAGAGGTTTTGCAAAAATGGATTAGTGCTGGGGATATTATCAATTGCCGTTCTCGGATCAAATTTCTTAGTGTCAAATTCGGATTCCGCTGTACGGTAAAAACGATCGCTCATACATCGGGCTGAGAAAAGACCGTACACCATAGTCTGGGCATACATATCGGCAAATTGTTCTTTGGTCATGTCGTGTATAAGTGCTTTACGGAATTTCTCGTATAGATCATGAATAGCACCATTATTCGTTTCAACTTCAAAAATTGCGAGTATCTTCCGGCGGATTTCCAGGGCTATGCCGGCAAGATTTTCGGTGAGTTGATTTGAATCACGGATAGTCTGCCGGTACACTTGAGTAAAGGCACTTGTCCATTGCTCATGCCAGTTATTAAAATCATCATGGTTGGGGTTTTGAGGAAGAATAGGCCAAGAGAGTTTCTTCAGCCTTTCTTCAAATCTTTGTAAATAAATAGGGTCTTCTATTTTGGGTTCAACATGAAAGGCTTTAAGCGAAGGCAGTGCGTTTTTCTTGTCTTCGAAGTGAAAAGCCCCAAAGCAACGTTTACTTTTTTCACCCCAGAAGCAAAAAAACAAAAGGTTTTCTTTGTTCCATACAGCATGATCACGATTACGGCGTTTGGGAACAAGACCAGCCAGGATTTTACGGAGGCTGTTTATCTCAAAACGCTTCCCCTCAAATTCAACAGCAAAGATTCCCCAGGGCTGCTTATCTACCAATGGACGCAATTGTTTAAGAGAATTAATTTTTGCAAATTCTTCAGGCTTAAGATGAATGTCTTTTGCATCAAAATCATAGCTTATATCGTCAATGTCCTCGAAATCATCAATACTAGTATCCCAGCTGAGTTCACGAGAAAGATAAGGCAAGAGGCTTTTAAAATCATGAATGTTTGTAATACTCACACTAACTCCATCCATGTTACCAGACGGGGTTTTACTCCTACTGGTGCCTGTATTGCTTTCATATAAAATTTGTTTATATGAGCATCAAGGGATTTTTTTATTGCTTCAAATTCGCTTTCCTGTAGTGCCAATACCCTTGGGGTATCTTTTTCCGATTTAATTAATTGCCAAATATCAAAGGTTTGTTCGCTAATTTCATCTGTTAAGCAGTCAAGGAAATACCATTTATAGAAACCCTCACCCTTAGTTGTCCATGAACCATCAGGGAGTTTACTGGGAAGTTCGTAGCAAAAGAAAATGCCTTTTTTGGGTGGCTCATCTTCACTGGAGGCAGATTTGCCGCTATATATTTTCCCAGGCAAGGTTTTTATTATGTTTTCATAATCATGATTTTCTTGCATAAGACGTTGGTATTCAAGAATCATTTCTTCTTCTTTGCTTTCAGTTCCTTCGTAAGCAGCGTTAAATTCCTGAAGATCGCTAAAATCATCATCAGGAGTAAGAAGCTGCTTGCCTTCTATTCCCAGGGTCTTTGAAATCCGCAAAGTTTTTTGGGATACCCTTTGATACAGAGAAAGCAGATCTTCCAATTCTGATGGGGGAAGGAAATTCCAGAAATAAATTGTGTCTCGTTCATTTTGTTCTTGCGGATGATCCCTCAACAGCACTTCTTCTATTTCACGGCTACGTCTGCGGTCAACACGGCCTATACGCTGCATAAGCCGGACGGGATTCCAATGGAGTTCGTAATTGATTAAGCAAGTCGCATCTTGAAGATTCAAGCCTTCGGCTAAAACATCAGTGGCAATGAGCAATTGTATCTCATCTTTTATTTCCTTTGATGTTTTACCATTGTAATATGGAGCAAAGCGTTCAATTACTTCCCTGCGGTCAATTTTCGACTGACCATCCAATTCTAATAAATTAGTAAACCCGGCTTTCTTAAGTTCCCGTTCAATATAAAGTGCAGTAGAACGATACTCTGAAAAGACGATCACCTTCTTCCCTGCTAGGCGTTTATCTTCTTTAAGGAGTTTTTTCAAAGCATTTATTTTATCATCTTTATCCGGCTCAATAAGCATTAGGTCTTCGATGAAATCGGATAGAACATCCAGATCCCACAGGGTTTCCTGTATCATCACTGGAATATCAAAATCTTGTATGTCCAGGTTATCTTCCGTCTCCCACACATATTCTGGCAAATCATCTTCCAGTTCTTCTTCGGTATAGGGCACATTTTCTTTTATATATTCACTGACATACTCATTAATCCTATCTTTTGTAAGAAAGAACCTTTCAATCTCACGCTGGTCGCCATGTTCCTTGTAATCATTTAAGAATTTACGCAGACGTACAAAAATTCTTATACAGGTTTCTTCAAATGCGGCAGCAGAACTTTCAAAACGCTTCAGCAATAAGATCCTGATAAGATTGACAATCTGCGCCTGCCGTCCCTGCTTAAAATCATCAATCTTACTTTTATCACCTTTGAAATATGCATCCTCGTAGGGTGAATAAATTGCAAGAGAAAGAATAGTGATCTTCTTGCCTGATTTATCTTTTCGCTCAAAGGAATGTTTAAAGTCATCTATGAGTTTTCCATAACTTAGTTTTAGTGAAAACTCAGCCACATTGGGCTTTTCACGATTGGGGAAAAGAACTTTTTCTGCTTCTTCGACAGATAGGCTTTTCTTTACAAAGGCTCTTGATCTTTGTACTACCAGTTCTCTTACCAGGTTTTCCCCTTTGAGAATCTGGTCTGCCTCTATTGGGGCTTCTCCAGTTATAGCGATCTTATTTAGTTGTGATTCCATGGTACGGATACGCCCGCTTAGGCTGTGTATACCGAGAGGCGGTATCACAAAAAAGTTATCGTTTCTCTGGGTAAAAAGTTCAATCTGATGCTGCAAGTCAAGAAATGAGTTATTTATGGGTGTGGCGGTAAGTAAAAAGAGTTGCTTTTTTTTACCTTCGCCTATTATATCAAAGAATTTACGGTAGCGGTTGCTGGTTCGGTTACGAAAATGATGAGCCTCGTCAATGACTATACAATCTGCTTGCCATGCAATCTGCTTCATCATATTTTCCCTTTGTTCAAGGGCAATTTCAGAATGATTAATTATTTTGAAAGGACGGAAACTATCTATTAAGTCTGGCAAATAACGGCTTATGGCTGCTTCCCACACAGGGAGGCGAGTAGCGGCTGGCACTACCAGTACAACACTCTTTAGTTCTTTGTACACAAGCCGTTCAATCAGCATCATGCCCACATACGTTTTACCAAGCCCCACGCCATCGCAGAGGAATGCTCCCTGATATTTTTCTGCTATCCTAAGCAGGGAATTATACCCGTCCCGTTGATATTGGGATAGCTGCCCGAATACTTTGGATTCATTTTTTTCCCAATCACTCACACTCTGTTCATGACTTTTAAAATAATCATACATTGACTTGAGGTACACCTGATAAGGAGAATATTCCCGGCAGTGTTTTTCAAGAGTGGTGAATACTGCTTCAGTAATATCGGAGGCTTCGTCCCAATGTTTATCAAACCACTCCTGTAACGCTTCAGCGTTATGCGCAATTTGTACATCAAGCTCAATATTTCTGGTCAATCCGGGGTTGGTAAAATTACTTGAACCCACCAGAGCATAACCCGAAGGCACATTCATTGATGAGGGAA
>Ga0099364_10008920_pt1 | contig 14017 bp, 10 predicted proteins | sample TergutTh196P3_FD_73070 | JGI IMG/M metagenome (GOLD analysis project Ga0099364, IMG submission 73070) | Microcerotermes parvus P3 segment gut microbial communities from Pointe-Noire, Republic of the Congo - Th196 P3 | ecosystem: Host-associated > Arthropoda: Insects > Digestive system > Gut ...
CGAGGTGCCGTCCCTCGCCGATTGGAAACCGGACCAGGAAGACTACGAGGCGGAATACTTCAAAATCGTCCCGTTGCATCCGGGCGCGGCCCGCTACTATCGCGAACGAGGCTGGTTGAAGTAAGGAACCGTCAATAAATAACCTGTACAGGTTTTATGCGATGACGAATTGTCGAACTCACTGTTTTCATGCGAAAAACGCTGTTTCGTCAATTCTCCTTGCCTGAAACCTGTACAAGCGGCTGACCGTTCCCGTGCGGGATCCCAAGGCGATCTACTCTTTCAGCAGCTTCTCCATTTTTCCGTCGCCAAACTTCTTTCAAAACGGGCGGCGGTCAGCCTGTTTTTCTATAAAGCTCCAGAATATCACGCTCCGTTATATTCTAATCCCCTTTATGGTGCCCTGATTGAGCTTCAAGGCCGCTTCTCCGTTAATCATCATAATGATTCCCAACTCTTTTTGACAATTGAAACACAATGGTTTGTGGAGGTTCGGCAGATTGCCGACCCCCACAAAATCATTTTTCATTTTTTTGATGCGACACTTGATAATTTTGCCTTTTCCGGCTTTGAAATAACGAAACAGCAACGCCCCGCATTTACATTCAATATTGACGATTTTACCTGTTCGCATTTGCTTATCCCTGGTGGTCTATTCAGGTTGAAGCGATCGGCGCCGCCTGTATCCGCATTTACCCCTTGCATTTATTGACTCCCGTCGCCAAGGCGACTTTACTGCCGCGGTAGGTCGCGTCGGCATAAGCTTCTTCCATGAATTTCAGGTATTTTTGCAGCATGGCGAGGGATTCGCCCGACAGATACACGCACGCCAGACCGCAACCAGGCACTCCGGGGTTTATTCCACAGCCATGCCGGTCCATGTTCTTCAGCCAGGCATCAAGACAAAAAATTTCCGCTTTATTTGCCTTCGCCAAGGATCTCAGCTTCTCCAAAATGCGCTGTTTGTCATTAAGGTTTTCATATCCATACCATAGCAGGGTCCTGGACCCGGCGGCAATCGCCTTGACAAATACATCGAAGAAATCATGACCGGTCTCGTTTTTATCAAAAGGAGCATAAGGGTCGATAAATATGAAATCCTTGCCGTCAACAAGATAATTTTCATCTTTAAAAGCACTGATGGAATCGCCGCAAAAAGTTTTGACGCAACCGCGCAGCCCCTTGCGTTGGGCAAAAACTTCAACATCGTCCAACGCTTCCCGTTCCATATCATGAAAAAAGTAGCGGGCCTGGCCGGAAAGGATTTCCATCGCCAATCCGGGCGATCCGGTATAACACAAATAGTCGATCCCGTTCCTTTTGAGAACTCGGCGGTATTCGCTGTTCATGAACAGCTCATGATCCAGTCCCAGCAGCCTCAAAACGCCGTATTCGATTTTGGGATTAACCGAAACGACATACTCTGAACAAGCTGAGGTCGGCTCATGATATTGCAAAGGCTTTTCGATTTTCAGTATTTCGCATAGAGCAAGGTGCTTCCAGACATCGCCTATTTCCCCGGCGTGATTATACGGCATGACTCGGTTCCTTCCGCCGTTCTAGCGCCCGCTCTTTTCGCTTTACGGCGCTTTCGCAATGAATTGGTCAGGCGGCGGCCTAAATTTCCTCAACCAGCCTGATTTCTTCCGGACTCAGCTTATAGAGGCGATAGGCTGCCGTGTTCAGCTCGGATTCGGCGGCGGCGATCTGCTGTTCGAGGGACTGGATTTCGGAGTCGATTTGGATGATTTGCCTGCGCAAGGCTTGCTGGCCGGTCCTGCGGAGAGACAGCAGCGATTCAGTAAGCCGTTTTGCCGAAAAGCACTCCGTGACCTTGGTGGTCCGGGCAATCTGCCGCCATTGCGCCGCGATGAGAAGTCCCTCGTCCTTACCGGCATACGCCGACACCAGCGGAACCGAGTCGGCCAGGAATCGTATCTCGCCGGCATCCGCCGCCACGGACAGCGCCGCTCCGGCAACGAGGGCGGAATCTATGGGCTGGAGACGGGCATCCAGGCGGCGCTCAAATTCCGCTTTGGCCCATGCCATCCTTTCCCGGGCGGAAAGATGTTCCGAGGCAATCGCCTTCCATTCCGCAATGGTCTTGACGTCGGCCCAAAGCCATTTGGGTTCGCGGTGGTCGTCAACGCATTGGTCGGCGCCGAGACGGCGCCGGAGCCTGGCGATTTTATCGCGCCGGGTTGTGTGCAGCGCCTGGAGTTTCCTTGCCTGCCGCCCGATGCGCCCCTTTTCCGCCGCCGAAGCGCGGGGAATGGGGAGCGGGGCGATATACTGCTTATTGGCCTCAAAATAGGCATTATCTTTTGGTTTCGCAATACGCTTGAAAACAAAATCCACGACGGGGGAATTCAAAACACCCAAAAGAAAATACAAATCGTTTTTGTGCTTTGGAAGAATCCCATTCACCCTAACATTATTAAAATAGTATGTACCTTTTTCATCCGCAAAGACACGCATCCCGGGTACTGTTTGAGCAACGCCAAGTTTAGCCAATTCCTGCTTATCAAGATTTTGATTCCTTCCAAAGCGATACCATTGCGCGTCGTTAAATGAGTTTCGTTCACGGCTGCGCAGTCTCTTTTCATGTTTTCGCAAATATGCCCACGCCTTGGGAAAACGTCCCGCCATTTCCTTTTCATCAAAAAGTTCTGCCGCGTTTTTATCCACCGAATAGGGGAAAAGCAGGTAGACGCCGGTATCCGGCAGCTGATAACGCTTGGCCTCCGGGCCGGAAACCAGCGGGCGCATGATCGCGTCCTCGATTTCATATTCCTTTCCGTCGCCTTTCCCGCCGATTTGCGCATATTTTCCCGGCTTCACGCGGCACAAGTGATAGATCGAATCCGCGCTGGTGATCAATCCCTGAAATATCTGCCTGGTCACAGAGTCATCATCAAGCCGCAAACAGGCATCGGAGAGGCGGGCAATCAATTCACGTTCCCGGCGGCGGATCAGATTCCATGCCGCATCGTCAGGCAGTTCATCATAATTAAGCGTTTCCGCCGGGCTGTTCCAGTCCACGGGCGCGATATCCCCGTCCGGCGCGAAGAAAAAGCGGATTGCCGCGTTCGGCTTGCGGGAAAAGAACTGTAGGGCGGTATAGGTTGTCGCTTCCTCGAAAACCTGAAAACTCTTGAAGTCAATCCATCTGTCAAGCGATCCCGTCCGTTTCACCCATTCCCGCAATCCCTGGCCATACTCGTTTTTCAGCCACAGGCTGGGCGCGATAAACCCCATGCGGCCGGCGTCATTTAAAAGCGACACCCCTTTTTCGATAAACAACAGGTACAGGTCGAAACTGCCGGTCCGCGCGGAGGCATAACGAGGCGTCCTGCCCGCTTCCCGGCTTTCAAGGTAAAAATCGCTTTCATCCGGCTTCAATGTCCGGAAGTGCTGCAGCTTGACGTAGGGGGGATTGCCGAAGACGCAGTCAAATCCTCGCTTCTCCACCGGAACCTTGTCGCCAAGCGCCTCCGGAAACGCCTTCTCCCAATCAAAGACATTGACGTTTTCCCGTTCCTGCTCGGCCAAATCGGCGAAAAGCGATTGTGGATGTTTCAACTGATAAAACGCCTCGAACTCCGGGCCGATGAGGCTGTTGCCGCAGCGGAGGTGATGTTCGAGATTGCTCAGCGGCTTTCCGGGCAATGCCGTATGCAGCCAAAGGGCCAGTTGCGTGATTTCGACCGATTCCGGGTTAATGTCCACGCCGTACAGGTTACGCGCAAGAATCGAGCGCATGACCGCGTCGCTGTCAAAGAGGCTCTTCGACCCGGTTATGCGCTCCCGCTCTTCGGCAATGGCGCGTTGTTCCCGAAGAAGGAAACGAAGCGCCTGAATAAGGAACGCCCCCGAGCCGCAAGCGGGGTCCAGCACCTTCAAGGCGTTCATCGCCCGCTCGTAGGCGTCAAGGCGTTTCAGGCGTTCGAGCATTCCGAGCGCCGCCCTGGCTGCCTTCCTGCCTTTTGAGTTCGCAAATTTCCTGTAAGCGGCCACCTCGGCGGACGGCAAGGATTCACCCAATTCCAAGCCCAATTCAGCGCGGATTTCCGCCAGTCGCGTTCCAAGCGTCTCCCGGACGATATACCCGGTTACCCATTCCGGCGTGTAGTACACCCCGTCGCGCTTGCGCCTGGTCAGTTTCGCCAGGGACTCCCTGCCCTCGGCCTCGGCCTCCATGTATTCAAGGTCGGTGATGGACTGCTCGAAGATGCGGCCAAGGGCATAAAGGGTGATGGTGCGTTCGCGGGCGGCGCCGCGCGCGCCATAATTATATCGCGCCGACAGGTACAGAAGCGTTTTCCGGGACCGGTCGATCGCTTCGGGGCTTCCTCCCTGCCCCCTGGCGCAGAACACCCGGTTGGGGATAACCAGATTTTCCAGTTCCGGCAAGTCCTCGAACAAGCCGCCGTTGAACCGGTTGATGCGGTGGTCCGGTGGAAACGGCCCACCGTCGCGCATGGCGCGGAAAAGTTGTTTCACCAACGACCAGATGTTGTCGAAGTTCCCCGAATAAGTCGGCGCGCAGCTCTCGCGCATCAGCATATCGCGGAGCAAATCGGACGGAAAAGCCAGAGCCTGTCCCATGTTCTCGCAGAACAGGATAAAAATACAGCGATCCAGAAAGCGCTGCGTCAGCCTGACTAATTTTCCGCGAGTGCCGGCAAACTCGCCGTTCGCGGCGACCAGCTCGCCAAAAACAAACTCACGGTATTCCTGATATTCCCGATAAAACCCCTTTTCAAGTTCCCGCTCCCGGAAAATCTGCCCATCCAGCAACGCCGCCAGGCCGTTCTTCCCGTGCTTCGTGATAAGCAGTTCCCGACGGAAAATCTTCTGGAAAAGAAACCGCTGTCGCAAGGCGGCCTCGCCGTCGTCCAACAGCGAGATTTCGCGGGAATCCGCCGCTTTTATGATAAACCGCTGGCAAAACTCGTCGCCGGTCCTGCGGTAATACAGGCGGAACTCGTTCATGTTCGTGACGATGCCCCAGGTCGGAAAGACGGGAGAGCGGAGGTTGGCGGCGTCGAAAGCGTGTTTCAAGTAATCAAGACACTGTTTCACCGGCGAACGGGTATTCCCTTTGCGGCGCTGCGGAACATCAAGGCCGGAGCGAATATCCTTGAACTCGGCCAGCGCCTGCGGCACCGGCGGCGAATCGTCAAATCCCCACCACCCGAGCGCCAAATCCGCCGCGCCCTTGCCGCCGGCCTGCCCCGCGCCATCCACGCCATACTGGAAATTCAGGCAAAAGCCTTCGCTTCGATCCCGCTCGCCGGTTCCCCAGTATTGCCAGATTTGCTTGAAAAAACGATCCACGAATTGCGCTTCAAGCTGGGTCTCGGTAAGGGAGGCGTCCCGGTCCGCCCAATGCCTGAGCAGGGTTCGCAGGCCGGAATCGGCGCCGGAATCCCGATAGGCGGCGAAATCGTCTTCCCATCGGGAAAACAGGTAGTCTTCGGAAAAAAGCGGGAGATGCTCCATGACGGCTCATTCGTGATATCGCGCCCCGCCGGCTGCGCGGGTTGACGGCGGATTGCCCCTTGCTCCGCCGCCGGACTCTTACGAGCCCTCAGGACCTGTAAGAAAAACGGGCGGCGGTTAGCCCGTTTTTCTGCAAAACTCCAGTTACTTCAATACGCACACCCGGTTTCGGCCGTTTTCCTTGGCGGCATACAGCGCGCTGTCCACTTTCCTCATGAAGTCCTCCAGCAAGGAGTCAATTGAGGGCTTTATGGAAACGCCGCCGGCGCTCACGGTGACGTGAAGCCCCTGAGAAGTGTCTTCGATATAGGGAATCGCCGTTTTCTCGACGTTCATCCGGATATTCTCCGCCACCGTCATAACGCCTCCGGGTTCGGCACCCGGCAGTAGCACGGAAAATTCCTCGCCGCCCCAGCGCGCCGCCAGATCGATTCCGCGCCTGACCGAGGTGTGGATGACATGCGCCAGGGTTTGCAGGACGACATCGCCCTGTTGATGCCCATAGGCGTCGTTCAATCTCTTGAAATGATCCGCGTCGATCATGATCGCGCCGATAGGCTGTCCGCCGCGAACGGCGCGTTTCCATTCCTTTTCCAGTTCCTGGTCAAAATAGCGCCGGTTAGGTATTTTGGTTAGCGGATCGGTCAGGCTGATTTGCTCAATGACGCGCCTTTGCTCGACAATGGTCAAATGCGTGGCGATTCTTGCCTTGATTATGGATTGACGGAACGGCTTGGTGATATAATCCACCGCGCCCAGCTCAAACCCTTTCAGCTCGCTTTCCGCATCGGTCTTCGCGGTCAGGAAGATAATCGGGATATCCGCGAACCTGGCATTCGCCTTGAGAATTTCCGCCGCCCGATAACCGTTCATCTGCGGCATTTCGACGTCCATCAGAATCAAGTCGGGACGGACGTTTTTGATGATTTCAAAAAACCTGGCGGCAGAGGCGGCGGGATAAATCTTATAGCGCTCTTTCAGGATGTCCCTGGCCAGGGTCAGGTTGGTCAGGTCGTCGTCAACGATAAACACTTTGTACCGGTTTTCCATGTTTTTTTTCTGGCCGCCCGGGGTTATCGACCCGGTCAGGGACCACCGCGAAATGACGCCGGCGCGTTTCAGGCTAAAGGGAAGCCGCCGTATTAGAGCATTTTACGCTTGCTCAAGGTTGATACGGCGTCGAATCATCGAACTCGCACTTTTTCCGCGAAAAATCGCGGTTTCGCTGCTTCTTCTTGTCTGAACCGCGAGCAAACGCAAACTTAAAACGCTCTAAAAGGCGCACCTATCGGCTAGACGATTATAACCTCGGCGGTCCCGCCCTTCAAGCTGTTTATCCGGCTTTACGGTCTCTATCCGCGTATTTCCGGCCCGCGCTCGTTTCGCTGCTCATACGCACTGAAGCCGAGCAGGGTAAGCGGCGCGGCGGCAATGCGCTTGAAAAAATCGTTATTGTAAAAACGGCTTTTGCGGTATGATATAATACTCTGAAGCTATGTCTTTCACTTGACATAGCAGGGAGGGTAGAAGCTCATGCGAAAACAGAAAATATATTTAGAAACGACCATTTTCAATTTCTATTTTGACGAGGACAGGGAAGCCCACGCCGATACCGTAAAACTGTTCAATGAAATTGCGGAAGGAAAATACAAAGCGTTTATCTCAACCCATGTCACCGATGAATTAGAAAACGCTTCGCAAGAGAAATTCGATAAAATGATTGGATTGATTGCGGAGTATAGTATTTCCGTTCTCGTTCCTAATGACGAAACTGTGAGGGTAGCCAATCTTTATACCGATGAAGGAATAATACCTAAAAAATATTTCGCCGATGGTCTGCACATCGCTATCGCAACGGTAAACGATTTGGACATGATAATCAGCATGAATTTTCAGCATATCGTCAAGCGCAAGACGAAAATCGGAACAGGGAAAATAAACGTTTTGAACGGCTACCGCGCCGTGGAAATTTATTCGCCGATGGAGGTGGTTGAAGATGAAAACGATTAGCCCAATTGAGCAGGAGGTCAATCAAATCCGTCTTGCCATCTATGAAAAGATAAAGGACATGACCCCGGCGCAAGTTACCGAATATTACCGCAAGAGCGGCGAAGCCACCGCCAGGAAATACGGCTTCAAGATAATTGAAAACGCAAAAAATAAACGACTTAACAGACACTGGAGTTTTACAGAAAAACGGACTAACCGCCGCCTGTTTTTCTGTAAAACTCCAGTTAAAGATAATCCCCGTTATGCCGATAATCCTCGTTATTCCGATAATACAGAACAAGGGAAATTTTAGTCATGGAGGACGATGAATTATGAACGGCATAAATGTCAACGGTAGTTGGGTTTCGCAAGACTCTTACCAGAAAGCGGTGGCTTTGGCCGCAGACCAGCAGGAAAATGCAAACGCCGGAAGCGTTGCAAATTCTGTTTGGCAAATGTTTTCCGGCTGGGGTCAATCAACCGGCACAGCTCCTTTCCGCGCGGGCGGATTGCACAATGTTTCCATACACCCGCAAGTGTTTCAGGATATGGCAAATGACCCCGAAAAAATGGTTGAGATGAAATCCCTGTTTTTAGACACCATAAAATTTCAAAAGTGGGGCGTTGAGCAAATTAGATCAAGGGGTGATCAGGTTATTGCAATCGGCACTATTTTTAATGCCGACGGCAGTTCAAGTACTTGGACTATTGCAAAGACTGAGGATACCCGCGCACAAAGACGGTCGCTTATTCAAATTCCCGAAAATAAAAAGCCTGCATGGTCGGAACTTCTGCGCCAACATATGGAGCAACTGCGTGAGTCACAAGTATCACCAACCGCAAGGGGACAAAGCTGGACTGTTTGATGCGACAGGCACAGCTTGCAACCGTTATTATTCAAGATCAAAAAAACGAATTTCCCGCGCACTCCGGTATATCAATGTTCCCGGTATTCGGAAAGTTTTTCCGCTATTCGCGTAAAATCGAATTGTCCGGCGAGTTCCGCCAGCTCGGAAACCAGCTCTCCGCCGGATTCGTATTCGAAAGCGGCCAGCTCGGCCAGGATCGCCTCCACCTCGTCCAGGTCGAAAGCTTCCGCCGCGGCCAGGAGTGTGGCCAACCGCGCCGCATCCGGTCGGCTTTTTTGGGTTTTTTGGGTCATAACGCCTATTTTCGAGATGATGGCGTTGATTTCCCGTAGCAATTTATCCGCCGCGGCCAGGAAAGCGGTCTGGTTCGCGGTTATAAACTCACGGTTCTTTTCTTTTGCCGCATTTTCCAAAGCCTCCGCCAGGCCGGCCAGCTTTTCCGCGCCAATCGCTCCGCTCGCCCCTTTCAGTCCATGCGCTATAATCCGGTAAGCGGATAAATCGCCCTGGGCCGCCGCCGGCATTTTTTCCAACAGCCCGGGGGTGCTTTTGGCGTAAGCCCGCAAAGCGTTGAAATAGGCCGTTTCATCGCAGCCGACCCGGTCAATCCCCCGGCGGAGGTTCAGCTCGACAGCTTCCTTCGTCAGCTCCCGCCAGTCGACTCCGTCCATTCGGCCGGCTTCGTCCGCGCCGGAAACCCCATTTTGGCCAGGCAGCTCTTTTTCCTTGTCCTTGTCCCTGATCCAGCGCCGGATTATCCGGTCCAGGCGGTTAAGGTCGATGGGCTTGGGAAGAAAATCCTGAAAATCCTTGTTTAAAAAGATGGTCTCGCTGCCGGTGATGGCGTTGGCGGTAAGGGCGATAATCGGTATGTTCCTGGCGTATTCGGTGCCGATTTCCTCGCGGATGATGTCTTTGGCTTCGATCCCGTCAATTCCGGGCATCATGTAATCCATAAACACGGCGTCATACCTTATCGAGGCGTCGCGAATCGCCTCTATCGCCTCCTGGCCACTCGACACGCAGTCGACGCGCATTCCGTAAGGCCGCAGCAACCCTTTGGCAACGTCCTGGTTCGTCGGCACGTCGTCAACCACCAACACCCGGGCATAGGGGAGCTGTATCCGCTTGGCGCGCAGGTTCCAGACATGCCGGTCGGTGGAATAATGGAAGCCCCGGAGGTTCTCCGCCACCTCCTGGTCAATGGTGGCGTCACTCACGAAGCGCTGCCGCAGCCTGGCCGTGAACACGCTGCCTTTGCCGTATTCACTGGCGACCGAAATCGAGCCTTGCATCATTTCGGCAAGCCTTTTCGCCAGCGCCAGCCCCAATCCGGTGCCTTCGGTATGATAGTTAGCCGTTCGGTCCAGGCGGGTATAATCGGAAAAAAGCTTGCTGAGGTCTTCGGGCTTGATACCCCTGCCGGTATCCCGGACCGTGAGGCTGAGCCAGACCAGGTCGTCCTCGCGCTCGCAGCCGACCGTCAGCTCCACCGTCCCCTCCCTGGTATATTTGATGGCGTTCGACAACAGGTTGTTGGCGATCTGCTTGATCCGCAGCTCATCCCCGCAAAGACGGGTGAATATCCCCTCGCGAATGTCCAGGACCAGCTTGATCGGCTTTTCGCCTATGCGCAGGGCGTTTTGGGTGACGGTGTCGTTGATTAGGCTGGGGACGTCGTATTCCAGCGGTACCAGCTCCATTTTGCCGGCCTCGACCTTGGAAATGTCGAGGATCCCGTTGACCGTATACAGCAGCGTGGTCCCGGAGTTATATATCGTTTCCAGGCTGCCGCGCTGTTCCTCATTCAGCCCGCCGGTTTCCAGCAGCAGCCCGGACATGCCGATGATGGCGTTGAGGGGCGTGCGCATCTCATGGCTGACGTTGGCCAGAAAAACGCTTTTGGCCTCATTCGCCTTTTGCGCGTCTTTCAGCGCCTCTTCCAGGCGAAAGGCGGAGGTTTGGCGCTCCCGGAGCCATTTTTTGTATTCCCGGAGGTCCCGGACATAGGCCGCCACCACGAAATCGCCATCGAAGGGAATGCGCACCAGGGTGACTTCCGACGGCATCGGCGTGCCGTCCAGCTTCTGGTGCATCCATTCAAAGACCAGCTTGCCGGACGCAAACGCCCGGCGTATATTTTCGCCCGTTTGTTCCGCGGAAACGCTTCCGTCCGGCTGACAGGCCGGGGAAAGTTCGGCAAAGCGCTGGATATATTCATCCTTGTGCCTTAAATCATACAGCTTGACCGATTCCTCATTGCAGTCGAAGATGCCGCCGTCACGGTTCCACAGGCTTACCGCCAGGGGGGTCGCGTTCAGCAGCACGCTGGCGTGCCCGTGTTCCTTGCGGGCGTCGTCGCGGGCCTTTTGGATGCAATTCTCCGGGATGTTCAGGCCGCTCGCGATATGCCGGGCCATCTCCAGGCAGGTCTCGGCGCCGCAGGCCGAACAATCGAATTTCCGCTCGGCCTCCTTCTCTTTTCCCAGCAGCGAAAAAGCCCTTTCGATCCGGTCCTCGGCCACCGTGAAGGAATGCGTCGCCCTCGGCGCATAGCTTCGCTTGAAATCGTCCAGCCGCAGCCGGCGGTCATATTCGGCGTACAGCGCGTCATAAGCGTCCCGGCCGCGGTCTTTCAGCGCGTCTTTCCGGGCCGTGTCCATGAGGGAGTTTATTTCAAGAACGCCGCGGGTATTGGCGCAGCCGGTTCCCAGGTTGCAGCCGTCCGGGCAATTCAGCGCGTCTAACAGGTCGGGATAAAATTCCCGGCGCTGCCCGGAGAAATCCCGCAGGGCCTTGTAGACAAGGTTCGGTCCCGAAACCTCGTCGATGCGCAGCGCCTTGCCGAAATAGCGCTCAAGATTTTCCTTCAGGCCGCCCGGCATGGGATAGAGGCGCCCCAAAAAAGGTTCCCGGTGATCAAAACCGGTTTCCCGCTCCGGCAGGACGATGTGCTTTTTTTGCAGATATTCATAAAGCGTTTTCAAGGTCACGTTGTAGGTCACATAACCGGTTTCGTCAAACTCGTGTTTTTTGGCGATGCAGGGGGACAGCGCCGCCAACTGGTCGTTTATGTTCTCGTAGTCCCGCATGAAAATCGCCGTGCACAGCATCGGGCTGTGTATCGGCGACAGATAGGGCAGCAAGGCGTGATTATGGGTCAGGATGTAATTCACGACAACCGGGCAGGGCTGGGTAATCAGCGAGGGGGGATTTTCCTTTTGAATATGCCGGACATGCGCCCAAACGCAAATATCCGCACCCATGGAAACGTCGTATATTTTTCTTACGCCCTGCCTGCGGAGCCAGGTCAGCAGGCGGCCGAAGTTTTCGCCGTTGGTGCGGCTCGCCGGGGCGGCAAACATGGAGATGGGCAGGCCCGCCCGAAGATCCGACAGGAACCGCTCCGTATCGTCATAATAAGACCGGGAATCGTGCTGGCAGGCCGAAATGCAGGAACCGCAGGCGATGCAGCGGAGGTAATCTATTTCGACCTTGATGGCGTCTTCCTCGCTGTAGGCGATGTTGGCGCCTTCCACCGGGCAGAAGCGGATACAACGGTTGCAGCCGACGCAGGCCAAGGTGTCGTTTATGATCAATTCCCGCATTTTCCGCGCTCTTTCAGCAATTTAATGGCGCCGGCGGCGGCCTTTTTTTTACAGCACCCCCATCTGCAGGAGGTAATTCCGGTATACCCGGTCTTTGTCGCAAATATGATCAAGCCACCACCCTTTCAGGAATTGCAAAAATGCCTGGGAGTCTTTGCGCCAGACGCTTTTTTCGCCCGCCCGTTTCAGCTCGTGGGCCAGGACCCGGTGCAATTCCTTGTGCTCTTTCATTCCCGGGAAGGAACATTTGCGGTGATGATCCTCCTCGATGGCGAAATGGATGCGGGTATAAGCACAGATGGTGTCGAATACCGGGTTAAGAATTTCTTCGCCATGGTCGTCGCGTATCCCGCAGTAGAGTGAATTGATGATGGCGACAATCGCCCGGTGCTGTTCGTCGATGATGGGAACCCCCAGCTCATATTCGGGTTTCCAGATGATAAGCAGATTGCGGTTGTGCAGGGCATGTTTCATCTCACGTATCTTTTCCTGGTCGCACGCTTGCATGGGGCTCCTTTCCCGCTCTCCCGTAAACGTTTCGGCCCCCCGTCGGACGGGCGGGAAAAAACGCGTTTCCGGAGTATCTTCCCGGCGCCTTTCGGCGCTGTTGTTTCCGGTGTTGTCTTCCCGGCGGCGATAAAACCCGCTCCCGCATCCGGACGGTTTTTTTTACCATGCCCGACCGATGTTTTCAATACTGATAAAAATATTCCTGGACTTGCCTGCCGGTCGCCTCCGGGCGGCAGGCAAGGATCAGTTGCAGCAGCACCCTGGCTTTTTGGGGGGTTAGCGAATCCGCGGCGACAAAATCATGGGCGTCGTCGGATATTTCGCCGTTGCGCACCACCAGGCCGCCGCCGACGCGTGAAGACCGCGCCACCATGACGCCCCGTTTGCGGGCGTCAATCAGCGCGGGAAGAGTATCCTTATGTATGCCGCCATTGCCGACGCCCGCGTGAACCAGGCCTTTCGCGCCCGCCTTTACAAAAGCCTCAACGGCAACCCACGCCCCGGCGCCGGCATAACCGTACACGATGTCCACTTGCGGCAGCGCGGACAATGCACTTACGTCAAATTCGGAGCTGACCGTGTGCCGGCGGGTCGCCGCGGCATAAAATTTCGGCTCGCCGGCCGACACATAACCCAGGACGCCGAAATCCGGGCTGGTGAAAGCGTTCAGCAGGAAGGTGCTGGTCTTGGCAACCGCCCTCGCTCCATGTATGGTGTCGTTCAGCACTACCAATACGCCGCATCCGGCAGCTTTCGGGTGAGCGGCAACCGCCGCGGCGTTATATATGTTCATGGGGCCGTCGGCGCTTATGGCGCTGCCCGGCCGCAGGGAACCGACCAAAACCGCGGGCTTGCGGCTTTTTACCGTCAGGTTCAAAAAATACGCCGTCTCCTCCATGGTGTCGGTGCCATGGGTGATGACCACACCGTCAATATCTTCCCGCGCCAGCAGCGCATTGGTCCTTTTGGCGAGTTTCAGCCATACCTCGTCAGTCATGTCCTGGCTGCCGATCTGGGCGATCTGCTCGCCGCCCTTTACTTCGGCCGCTTGGCAAAGCTCCGGCAGGCCGGCGAGGAGCCGGTCAACCGGAGTCACCGCGCTGGTATAGCCCACCGTGTCCAGCGCGGTTTCCGCGGCGCCGGCGATAGTGCCTCCCGTCGCCAAGATAACAATACGGCCCCTGGCAAAAGCGGACGGCCCGGATGCGGACAACTTCAACCCTCCCCAAATGCGGCTTCCGAAAACCGATTTTTTACGGCACAGGACGCGGGGGCGGTTCGCGAACCGCCCCCGCAAAAAAAAAGCGCCGGCATGGAACGGCGACCCGCATCCCCCATTTTCACCATCAAGTGCCGGGCGCGGCATGGAAAACGACCCGGTTGCGACCGGCGTTTTTTGCCTGGTAAAGCGCCTCGTCGGCGCATTTGGTCGCTTGCTCGAGGTCGTTCACCGGCGCCGCGCGGGCGACGCCGAAGCTGGAAGTGATGGGTATTTGCCGGTCCTCGAACTCCACGGGGGTTTGGGCTATGCAGCGC
>Ga0099364_10008921_pt1 | contig 14016 bp, 13 predicted proteins | sample TergutTh196P3_FD_73070 | JGI IMG/M metagenome (GOLD analysis project Ga0099364, IMG submission 73070) | Microcerotermes parvus P3 segment gut microbial communities from Pointe-Noire, Republic of the Congo - Th196 P3 | ecosystem: Host-associated > Arthropoda: Insects > Digestive system > Gut ...
GATTCTGCTCTATCGTTGCATCTCTGATACATTTCCTCAATGCTCATTTTCCCGTTTTTAACATTTTGTATGGAAATCCTTAACGCTTCCTCAGTTTGGATGTCGCCAAAAGCCTCACGGAATTTTACTATTTTCTCCGACATCGGCATATCTGAATTGATAAGTTCTTTGAACTGTTCTAAGCCCATTTTGTTTTCGGATAAGGTAAGGCTGTCGTTGATTATCTCTGCCTGTGGCTCAGTAGCATTGGCGGTTTTTAATGCGCTGCTCGGCACTTTGGCTTGCTTCGCCATCATCGCCGTGTACTGATATGCCTTGGTTGCATTGTTGATATTCATAACCTATACCCTCAAATCCAAATGACCCGCGCCTAAGCCGAAGTTTGAGTCGGTGAGTATGCGGGTGTCGAAGGCTTGACCGTACTCCCAACCGGGGATTTGGGATTTTAGATAGTTGCCTATGCGACCGGCTTCAGCTTGGCTGATTTTTTGCAGTGTCCAGCTTGCGGACAGCCTTTCGCCCGGAGGTAATGTCCTGTAGTAATCCTTAATAATAGCGGCTAGTTCATCACCTTGTTTTGTGCCTTGTTTATCAGTAATTCTTCCGGTGGCGCTTGCGAGGATGTTCTCGCGCACCTTATCAATGACCTTTTGCTTAGCCGAATCGGAAACGTTGACGATTTTCTTCCAACTGCTACCGTCATCGTCCATACTGACTATCATTCCTTCATCAGCCCAGCCTTTTTCTATCCAGCGTTTTGACCTAGCTTCAAAAGAGTTGTCGTACTTTTCATCATCCTTGCCAAGTACCCCGCCGAGGTTTTTTGGTTCTTTTACGCCGAGAATCCGCAGAAAATCCATGTAATTGTCTTTGTTTACCTCGCCTATACGCATGATATTATCCTCCTTGATGTTTTACTAAATCCTTTATGTGTAGCAAGGTAGAGCCAATATACTCTCTACACAGTCGTGTCAATAGTTCACACATTCTCCGAAACTGCTCGTATGTCGATAATACGACAACGAACTAGCGTTCGGAAAAGAACTCACTTAACTGGTGGAAAAGCGTTGTTTTCCGACCAGGATTAAGGGACTCTCTGAGGAATTCGTTGATGGAGTGTAGTTCATCTAAGGTAAAGCCCCTTTCAGGCAACTCTGTATCCGCAAGATAATCCGCAAGAACGTCTTTACCATGCTCCGAGGTCACGAATCCGTTTTCTAGGACAAACCTCTTGATTAGCTCGGCGTAATGCGATATTGATTTGCCAAAACCGGAATTGACTTTCTCAGTAATATTGGTCATCTCTTTTTCGCTTATCGCAATAGCCTCCATATTAAAAAACTTTGAACCGAAAGGAGTATCCCTAAATTGGTTGTGTAACTTAACCCTAAAAGTCTCCATCATGAGCATACGCTGTACGCCACGCGCTCGGTCTTTTCCATAAATCCCTACCGTAAGGTCAAAAGCAGTCGAGAGGTAACCGCGATGTTTCTCCAGTTCCTCCCCCCGAGTACCGTTCCTCGATATCCTTGACAAGTTCGCCGTATTTGTTTGCTATGCTGACGAGGTTGCCTGCATCGTTCGCGTCTCCAGAGCTTACGCTGGCTATTTCGCTGTAAAGACGTGCGGCGTACTCATAGACGCTGTAGATGTCCGCGTCTGTGTACCCACTGAAAAACTCATCATGTATTGCTGCCCGCTCATCTCCCATAAAATAGGCTGATGCAGCATTTAGGAAATCAGCAGATTTTTCAGAAATGAGCGCATTAGCATTCGAGAGCTGGTCAGAAAGGTTAAGAAATTCTTCGTAACGTTTCAACGCAACAGCTTCGACATCCTCAGTTCGCATTATCGTATACAACCGCTGCGCATCCTCGCTTATACTTACCTTCACATCAGCATACTCCGGCGTTTGTAACAGATGGATAGTCCCGTTATTATCCGGCATTCCTTTTTCGCCTTTTGATATTGGGAAAAATCTCGCACCATTCGTGCTATTTGCACTCACTCCTTGAACATTCATCGCGACAATCCTCCTTGATTGATTACAACAATCCTTAATCTACTTATCGGTTATTTCCTTATAAAACTTTAGTAGATTTAGATAGTCGATAATATAAAACTTTTCTACAAAAAACTTCGTCACGACTTGACTTATCGTAATATTTTCGTGCGCGTAACGCAATCAAGCTCCATTCACCGACACATCGCAAATAACGCAGTTTCAACGTTCCCGCAAAATCCGCAAGCAATTCAAGTGCATATACACCCTTGAAACGCTTGTTGTGGTTAGCACCCCAAACCCGCCTACTTCGGGTCAAGTTGACCCGAAGTTGCGTCGCTTCGCTCCTTGTTGGTTGCGTCATGCCGCTATCGCTGCATTTCCTTGTCTTTATCCCTGCCGACAATACCGAGCAGATGGTCTATGTTCGCCTTTACTGCTATGACTTCCCGCATATCTTTTTGAGCGGCGCGGTATTCAGCGTAACCGGATTTTTTCGCCGCCGTGAGGGTCTGCCATTCGGCTTTGAGAGCGTCCATCTTCGGGAGCTTCCCGCCGTCAAGCAGTTCTTTCATGGTCGTCTGCGCCGCCCTGTAGATTTCAATATCCGACTCATGTTCCGCGAGAAATTTATTGCTGTATTTTTTCGCTTTGTACTCCTCAAACACGGGACGCGTCCGGGCGTAATCGACAATCGCCGCTTTAAGATCGGCGTTGCGTTTCATAGCCGTTTCTGTCTGCTGTAAACCATCCCCCGCGCCGTGCATACGCGCCGCCGCCGATTCCGCCCTCGCCGCCAAATCTTCATATACGAGCAGATTGTTTTCTTGTAAATATTGGAGAGCTGCCGCCATTTGTTTAAGATTGTACACGGTCGCCCAATTCGCGTAAGCCGCGCCTTTGCCCTGCGCCATTTTCTCCTGTATGTCGATTATTAAGTTGACCTTACGGGGAGTGGATGGGGCGGTATCTTTTCTGGGGAGCGGGGTGCTTCCCTTGATAATGGAACGTATATCGTCCAATCCGTAGCCGTCCCCAAGCGTGGACGAGCGCAGGCGGGTGAAACGCTCCTGCCCTTGGTCGGGTGAGCGGAACGACAATACTCCGCCGCGCCCCCATTTATGCTCAAACCCTAACGCCTCCATTGCCGCGAGAAAATCGTCAAAATCCTGCGGCTTATCATGCAGTACGGTATCAATCGCCGCCTTTAGCCGTTCTTGGAATGTTGGCGGTTTATCCTTGCCGAGCCACTGTCCGTAATGCTTGAATTTGCTTTCGCTGTGCTGTTTCGGATTAACGATAACGGACAAATGGTTTTCAATGCAAATACGATCGGAGAGCCGCCGCACATGGAACGACGAGCCGATAAAATTATGGAATTTACGGGTGCTGTCCTCCGCTGTGGCGTTATAGTAAATGTGATTGTGTAAATGAGGGCTGTCTTGTCAAGGGGGTAATCAAACTTTTTTCAGAATATTCAACAAATTCTTATTTTCGCTTGCAATCTTCGGTGAAACGTGTTACAATGATAAAGATCGAATATCTGTGATAGTAAAGATTGGAGCAAGGTATGGAACTGGATTTTATTTCGCCTTCGCAGGCATCTGAAAAATGGGGAATAACCGAACGTCAGGTACAATCCTTGTGCAAGCAGGGAAAAATAGATGATGTTGTCAAATTCGGGCGTTCTTGGCTTATACCTAAAGACACGCCAAGACCGATAGACGGACGCACGAAGGCGGCAAAGGTGCTCGAAAAGAATGAAAAATGAAAATCGTGTCATATGAAACCGATGATTAAAAATAAAACGGCTAAATGCTACTCTCGAATCATTAACTTGGATGGTAGCTCGAAATATTGTGCAATACTCAGACTCTAATCTTATAGGGGTATCTGCATAGAAGGAATACAAAATACAGACAGGGAGGACAATGGAATGGAAGCCTTGAAAAAGATAAAGTGCGAGGAACTTTTCAAAAAGTATCCCGTTGCCATATCTCATCTTCACCAACAATTCAAAGTCAAGAGACTCGGATTGGTTTTAGGAGCAGGGGTTAGCAAGGGTTTAGGATTTCCTGATTGGAAAGAGCTCGTTAAAAATATCGCAAAATCTTCTGAAGTTGAAGGACTAAAACTCTTCGACAATCCATCAGGGAGAACAATCACCTCACAAATGCTTTTTCAATTGTTTAAGGAGAAATTTTTAAGCTCTGGCGAAGGGCGACAATCCGTTGACAAATATGGTGATTTAGAGTTGCGCAAGAAATGGAAAACATTAGTACACAACATTTTGTATCAAGGCGTTTCACTTAATCCCGAAGACTGGATATCCTCTTGCCCTTATTTGGAAAATCTAATTCGGGTAATCGGCGATAGCGGTACAATGACTGTTACGTATAATTTTGATGACACCATCGAAAAATTACTTCACAAATATAACGGAAAAAGCGGTTCAAGAGGTTATACCGTTGTTTGGGATTCAAATGTTCAAATGGAAAAACGAGAGAATATCGTATATCACCCTAATGGCTATTTACCGACTAAAATGTCTGATTTTGCAAGTACACAGTTGGTATTTCTTGAGGATACATTTGAAGACCAACTTGTCGATAGCTTCAATGGTCATTATAATGCACTAAACAATCATTATTCAAGTAAAACTTGCTTGTTTATCGGCATTTCTTTGGAAGACCGTACTCTCAAGCATATGCTCAGAATGAACGCTAAAAAATGTTACGGTCATATTCACTACATAATTCAACACGTATCTGACCACGATAAAGATACTGACGAATCGCAGCAAATGCTTATCGCTTCGGAAACAAAAGCAAATTTTGACACCTATAACCTTTATACCATGTATTTAACCAGTGATGAAATCAATACGTTGATGGAAATGATACGGCTTGAGGTTGACGATTTTAACTCTATTTGCACCGATGTGATTAAAACAAGAAAATTCTTTATGATGGGTTCGGTTGCTGCGGGAAAAAGCACCGCAGTAACGCAATTCAAATGCTTTCAGACCTATGACGAATGGCTTGAAGATATGGCTGACGATATGGATAAAGCACCCAGCGAGCTTGATGCGGACAGAGAAAAGGCAATCGACACATGGATTGCGGAGCAAATATGGCGCAAAAACGACAATCTTGTTAGGACTACCGCATCTCACTTGCCGTGTATTTCAATTATTGACAGGACGCCTATTGATGCTTACGCCTTCTTTGAGAACGACCTTATTTCTCCGTTAGGGGGTGAAACTGATGAAGAAAAAAAGAAACGTTTAGAGCTTTTAAGCATATCATGGAAGAATAAAGCCAAATTACACCTATCTAAAAGGACGGTAGGTTCAAATTTGACTGGGGGAAAAATTATCTTCCTTCAAGGAGAAGTCCCTGAAATGGTAAAGCGTGCAAAGCAAAAATTTCGTGGTCATGAGGATAGAGATTTACGCATACAACAGGATGAATTGCTATATCTTGCCCGTGGTTGCGAAAAACTGTGTGGGAAACACACGGTGCATATCATCAATGTTACGAACAAAAATATAGAACAAGTGGCAAAAGAAGTGGCTGAAGTCATATATTTCAATGAATATGCTGAAGTTAATTTTCAACTCATACTTAATGCCATAGAAAGCAAGGGGAGAGGTTTCTATGAAGAATAGAATTTATTTAGCCGCACCATTATTTAGTGAGGCAGAAAAAGCTTTCAACAAAAAGCTGAAGCAACAACTCGTTGCTGACTTTGATGTATATCTTCCACAGGAGGATGGTATGCTTATTGTTGATTTGCTCGAGAAGGGGATTTCCTTTGCTCGTGCATCCGAAATGGTCTTTAATGCCGACATTAGAGCAATCGGAAATTCTGACATTTTACTCATTGTATTAGATGGTAGAACTGTCGACGAGGGAGCCGCTATGGAACTCGGCTTTGCTTATGGCGAAGGTAAGCGTTGCATCGGATATTCTACCGACCCGCGCAGTCTGTTGCCGGACGGTCAGAATCCAATGATAACAGGTTGCTTAGAAAAGACTGTCCATAATGTCGAAGAGTTGTGTGAATATATTTTCAAGCAAAAAGGAGTGGTGATATGCGAGTCGTTCTTATATCGTGCGTAGCAAAAAAACTTGATTTCCCCTCGCTTGCAAGAGATATGTATGTAAGCCCACTTTTCAAGGGGGCTTATGAATACGCAAAAAAACTCGGTGCAGACAAAATATTTATTCTTTCCGCAAAATATGGCCTCCTCGCCGAAACTGACTTGATTGAGCCATATAACGAGACACTCAACGGTAAACCCCTTAAAGCAAGAAAAGAATGGGCCGCTAAGGTAATTTCTTCGCTGTCTCAACAAGTGGACTTGCAATCAGATGAGTTTGTTTTTTTAGCTGGAGAAAAGTACAGGCGATACCTTGTTGAGCGTATTGCAAACACTTCCATCCCGCTAAAAGGATTCCCTATCGGGAAGCAACTGGCTTTCTATAAAAAAAACAATCTAAAAACATCCGATGTCAATCTTTGTAGCGAGAATCCCTCTAAGATATCACCGTTTAACGATGATACAGGAAATTCAAGGGTACAGATTGCGAGTTTCGACTTGATACCTGAGAGACTATCCCAACTTAGTATACTTGAAACGGTTAATTTATGTGAGCAACTACATTTGCTCGTTCGCATGGGGAAACGGTTTGATTTTAGTATGGGATATAGTGACATCCCATTGAATGGTATATATATTATGTTTGAGAGAGGCGAATTTGCCCATGGTGGGGATAGAATTGTTCGCATTGGAACGCATACGGGTGATAGACAATTAAAAAGCCGAATTTTTCAACATTTTGAAAATAAAAATAAAAACCGTAGTATTTTCCGCAAAAATATCGGGAGATGCTTTTTGAATCGCGATAACGACCCGTATTTATCAACATGGGAATTAGATACTACTACCAAAGAAAAAAAAGAACTATATTCAAATATTATTGATAAAGAATTTGAGGCAAGCGTTGAAAAACAAATTTCGCAATACATACAAAATAATTTGAGCTTTTGCTTGTTGGATGTTCCCTCAAAAGAAGATAGATTGTACTACGAGGCGCGTTTAATCGGAACTGTTTCCAACTGTATTGAATGTTCACCATCACCTTCTTGGTTGGGGGCGCATAGCCCTGTTGCAAAAATCACAAAGAGCGGGTTGTGGCAAGTAATGGAATTGTATTCAAAAGAATTGAGTGTGGATGAGCTTAACTTTATTTCAAGCTCTTTAATCCGCAATATAGAGGGGTAATGAATTTGAAAAGCAGTAAAAAAGATACAATTTTTTGGTTGCTTAGTATGTCGTTTGTTTCTCTTCTTATTTTGTCAAATATGATTGCGAACAGGCTCATAGCTGTTGGCGATTTGATATTACCATCTGCAATTATAATATTTCCGTTAACATACATAATTGGCGATGTAGTGACAGAGCTTTTCGGATTTAGAAAAGCAAAGAACCTAATTATTGCATCATTGATTTTGAATTGTGTTTTTGTTGCGATTGGAATGTTAGCCGTTTCTCTTCCGACACCAACTGGCGCGACTAATCCATCTGCATATTCCGAGGTATTTAGTGTAGCACCGAGAGTCGCCTTAGCTTCAATTAGCGGTTTTTTTGCTGGCTCTATAACCAATTCGTTTGTAATGTACAAAATGAAACATAAAAATCGTTTGCAAAAATTTTTATTTTTGCGAATTTTCACTTCAACAGTTGTTGGTAATTTTCTTGACACCTGTTTGTTTATTTCCGTAGCATTTTTAGGAATTTTAGATTTTGGCTTAGTTGCCACTATGGTTGGTGTGCATTTTTCTTTGAAAGTTATATATGAAACAATCTTCGCCCCGTTAACAATAATGACTATCAGAAAAATAGTGCCATATTTAAATGAGGAAAACCTAACAAACGAGGTTGGTGAGCATAAATGGTAAAATATGATTTTATTCCAGATGTAAATATCGAAATATCTCAACCATCACATTATTACGATGCGAACAATCTTTTAGAACGCGTAAGTGAAGGTGATGTGCATTACGAGGAAGCGATTGTAACGTTTATTGATATTTTAGGGTTCAAATCACTGGTTGAATTCGCTTCGGCAAGTAAAATCGCTGATATATTATCAATGTTTCAATACGTTTCACAAGCGCACACTACCGCTTCGATAATAACTGAGGATTATGAGAACGTTAGGAAAACGCCGCAAGTAATATATTTTTCAGATTCGCTTGTTCGGATTGCATATCCAATGAATTTTCATGGCGAAAGTCATGCCAATGATTCTCTAAATAAAACCATAGATATTGGATTTGAAACAGGCGACATAGCACACTTTCAAAGATTACTATTGCTCTCAGGAGTTCTAATTCGCGGCGCGATAACAAGGGGTAAGATATATTCAAACAAGAAATCCGGGTTGCTCTTTGGCCCTGCTATGAATAGAGCATATTACATTGAGAGCAACCTCTCTAAACATCCGCGGATAATTGTAGACCCTGAAATAATACAGACAACAAGTAAAAAAATAAATAGTCTTATATGTGAAGACGAGGACGGACTGGTATATATTAACTATTTTAATTTTCCTGCTTTTAATGAGAGAGGTTTTTGTATGACAGTCGAATACGGTAAAGATTCAGAATTGTTTGATGAATATTCAATTATGCAATTTGAAATGTTTGAAAAAAGAAAAGAAATTATCAAGCAAGGATTAAGGAATAATTCAAGCGATTCAGGAGTTCTAAAAAAATATAATTGGCTTGCAAAAAAACACAATGATAGTGTAACATATTTTTTCGACACTTATAGAGAACAATCGGATTATTTGAAGTTGTCAGGAACACCTAAAAAAGAAAGTGAATATTATTGCTGACCCTTCCTGCGACTTTGTCGCGGTGGCAAGCAAGGTGTCGGTTGTAGCACGACACGTTTTTGCGACGGCTGTACTTGCAATTGTTGAAGCCTTAGCGATTAATTGTATATTTGTGTTATTAGGATTACTCGCTCCAGAAATAGCCAAAACATTTCCTCTTTCCCCTCAGACCACAATAATTCCCGCGCAAGGGGAATTATCGTAGTCTGACCGTGAGAACTCTTGGAAATCAAGGGGAATGTGGGCGTTTACCCCTCCGACATATTTATTGTGTCCTGACGAATTTCTGTACCCTGACCCCGCAGAACCGAGTACCATTGCCGCCCGGATTGATAGCTTTCCACGCCCAAGTCTTTCTTGGCGGCGGTAACGGTGTTGGGATGGCAACCCGTCAATTCACAAAACGTAGCCTCCAACTCAACGGACGGCATTGGCACACCACCATCAAGCAGGCGCAGGATTTCAGACTTCACATCATTTCCTTTCCCCGCAGGTCTGCCGCGCTTTTTCTTAGACTTGTTGAATAAATCCTCTGCGGAAATGTCGGCATCCACGCCGACCCAACGGAATCCGTCGCGCAATTCAAACAAGAGAGCGGGCGGGTCAAACTCGGCATAGTTGTTTTTGGACTGACACAGAGCGCGGAGCGCGGACGGTTTGCCGCCGTTTTCTGTGAGCCGTCCCAACGTCCACAGGGTACGGAATATACCCGCGATAGCATAGCTGCCGATGGAATATCCGCTGCTGTCGCCGCCGTTGCCATTCGCCGCGTATTTGCTGATATGCATGATTGTTACAACTGCGGTATTATGCTTGCGAGCGAGGAATTGTAACGGTTGTAACGCCGATGTAATCGCCGTCATTTCGTTAGCGTTTGCCTTGCCTACGAAGTGTTGCAAGGTGTCAATTATACACAGCACAGGTTGAATCTGCCCGAATAAATCCTCAAGCTCCGGCGAGCCGATTTGCGGCAGACTGCCCTCCGGGGCAAACGCGATTTTAGACAGGTCTGCTCCGCGTGATACCAACCGCTCTTTCAGACGTTCGGGTGCGTCGTCACCGGAAAGATACAGCACAGTCCCGCGTGGCAATTCGGCGCAATCGTTTTCGTCCTTTACGCCCTGCACGATACCGCCGATGCTCGTCTGCGCGGCGATTTCGCACATGAGCCACGTTTTGCCGTCGCCGGGGATTCCCTGTATGCCATTTAGCTCACCCCGAACGAATACCGAGGGATAAAACCAGTCAAGCGGTTTGTCCGGCACACCTGCCGCCCAGAGGGGCGTGATAGGATTGTTTTGTGAAATGTATTCCATAGTTACCTCCCGTAATCGTATGATTTATTCTTTTTCTGCGGTGGTTGGATTTGCTCTTGTTCACGCTGTTGTACCGCTTCACGTTCGGGACGGAACAATTCGGCAATGAACTCCCGCAAACGCGCCGGAAACTTGCGGATTGCACCGATAAAATCTTTGACTTCATTCAGAAGGTCGTTATACTTGTGATACCAATGATTGACCTCTGCCTGCGCGTCACGGAGGCTGCTGTCAAGTTCTTTGATTTGCTCATCAAGTGCCGCAATTTTCTTTTTGGAATCAGCGATTTGCTTATCGGCGTTGACGGATTTTTTAGCGAGAGCTTTTAGTTTTTTCGTTTCTGCGTCGGTGAAGTGAGTACCGGGCATAAATGGAACTGAATGACCCATCGCATCCACCTCTGCAATGGTCGCTTTTGCTTTTTCTTTTGCGGATAATTCGGCATCCAATTTATCGAGGCGTTTTTCTTTTTTCTTCGCCTGCGTTTCTAAATCGCCGAGCATGGTTTCGCTTTGCTCTACCTGCGCGGAAACAACGGCAAGCCGCTTCTTGTCTTGTTGGATTTTGAAGTCCAGCACTTCCAAATGTTCCGCAGTCGAACCGCGCTCCCCGCGTTGTAAATCCGGGAACCCTGCCGCTATCATGTGTTCGTGATAACGGTCTTGAAGTAGCGAGTATGAATTGACTTGAATCGTCTTTCCGTCGCGTTCCACAGGGGTCTTAATCGGCCATTTCTTTGAATGAGAAATCTGCGGAATAATTTCTTTCAGCGTACCCGCCTTTTCTTTGTTCTTCATGTCCTTGCGGTAATAGACTTTTTTCTCAACGACAGGCACATAAACGACGTGCAGATGATAATGGAAAACATCATGCCCGTATTGCTCAGATAACGCGACATTTCTCTCGTCGGCATGGAGGACAGCGGATAATATGTACCGCTCATCGCCGACTTCCTTGACCGCAAGATTATAGACCTCATCGAAAAACTTTTTGGCAAACTCATATCCGCCGTTCTGTTCAAAGTATTCGCTGTTCACGCCGAACACCAACTCCGCGAAAACTTTTGCGTCGGGCTTCAACCCGCGCTTGGCGATTATGTCGGCGGCGAGCAGTTGATTGAACCGCTCTTCATATGTCACGGGGGAGCCATCGGGAAACGCATATTGACAGTAATGGAAGTTCAGCGCAGACCGTTCCGATATAATATCACCATTGTGATAATTCTCGTTCTGTCGTTCATTATGGCGTTGCCGTGTTTTGAACTCAGTTGAACCATAGCCCGCGTTGCGGACGATGGTAAAATGCTGTTTGTCGCTCATATAATTTGACGCTCCTCTCGAAAAATTGTTGTAGATTTTTTGTTTCCGGCGTGATATAATAAGCGTAAAGCAATCGTCGGCAAACATTGCGTTATCACGTTTTTCACACCCTATCGGAGATAGTGTGTGACCCACTCATACACTATCCCGTTGGGATAGTGCCGTGGGCTCCTGCGGAGGGCTTACGGCGGTCTCCGACCGCCGCTGTTGCCGTCGCAAGTGTTCAGCCTACTGCGCTTCACATTTGCCACGACAACACAAAACGGAGCGCAACACCGACAGATAAATCTTGTCAGCGTTACACTCCGTTTTTGTTTGCGCCATCGGGCGCGAGGGATTGGTGTTACGGCGATAAAAATTACATTGCGTTGTTAAACTATGCCTGTCCCGCGCCGTGCGCGGTATTGCCTGCGGCGGCTCGCCGCTCTCGCCATTGTTTGTGATATTCTCGCCTACGTTGCTTGCGGGCGCGTTCTTTTTCAGCATCGGCGATTTCCTCCGGCGTGGGGTCGGGGACGGATTCACTCGGCGGGACAAACCGCCCGATGAAGTTCAGATAAATATCCATCTCCTGTGTGCGGACTCCGGTTGATTTGTCCGCTTCATGGATATAAACCCTGTCGATAAATTCGTGAAGCATCTGCGGGGTTAGCTCATCGAAGTGCGGATATTTTTTCGCGAGTGTTAAAAACTTTTCCGCACTCTGGCTGTCCTGTTCGTACTCATCGAGAAGGGCTTGCAGTTCCACCGACTGCACACGCAAATCCGCCTGCTCGCGCTCGTAATCCCGCGACATAATATCGAAGCGTTCATCGCTTAATTTACCGATTGCGTTATCTTCGTAAACCTTGCGAAAGAGTATGTCCAACTCCGAAATGCGCCACGCGTTTTGAGCGAGTTTGCGTTTGTTTTCTTTTGCGGCATCCGCTTGTTTCAACGTAGATGCTTCACGCAGTTTTTCGGCAAACTCCGCTTCGTTCTCACGGGCATACAGCGCGACATGCCTGATGGTTTCCAGTATCATTCCATTGACCGCCGCACTTGTAATAAAATGCAGACTGCACTTGCTGATGAACCTTGCGCCGTGGATACGATTGGTGGAACATTCGTAGTTATCGTCGCGGTATGTTCTGCCGACACCGTTCTCGTCGCCGTGTTCTTTGATGTGCCGCCTGTTGCTCATCTTGGCTTTGCAATCGAAACAGTAGAGCAGCCCTGTCAGCGGATTGGATTCGCCGAACACAGGACGGCGGCGTGTGTGTAAAAGTTTTTGTGCCAGCTCCCATGTTTCACGGTCAACGATGGCGGGGTAATAGTCCTCAACCACTACCCAATTTTCTTTCGGGTTGGCTACGCTCCGATGATGCTTATACGACGGTTTTGTCGTCTTGAAATTTACCATATCGCCCTTATAAACAGGGTTCTTGATAAACTTCGCGACAGCCGAGCCGTCCCAGTTGTAACGACGTTCCGGGTCGCACCGTTTTGACAGCGGCAGCAGACCCATTCGGACGTAATAATACGACGGGCGCTCGATGCCTTCGGTGCAAAACTGCCGCGCGATTTGGAACGGACCTTTGCCCTCAATCGTCATCTGAAACATACGCCGCACAAGCTCCGCCGCTTCGGGTTCAATAAGCCGTTTGTTTTTGTCCTCCGGGTCTTTGATGTAACCGTAAATCGGGGTCGTGCATAACGGCTTTCCGTTATTGCCTTTGGATTGAAACACAGCCTTCACCTTGCGTGAACAATCCTTCGCATACCACTCGGCGAGAATCGCCCGAAACGGTGTGAAATCGTCCTCACCGCGAGCCGAATCGATGCCGTCGGAAATCGCAATAAATCTTACGCCGGCTTCGTGAAATCGCTCCATGTACAACCCGACACGCAGATGGTCGCGCCCCATTCTGTCGAGGTTTTTGACGATGAGGCAGGACACGCGCCCCGCCTCAATCATCTCGATAACACGCTCCCAGCCGGGTCTTGCCCACCCGGTACCGGAATAGCCGTCATCACTCACGCTCTCGTAAGGCATAAGCCCGTTTTCGACGGCGTATTTCTCAAGCATACGCCGTTGATTTTGAATCGAATTACTCTCGCCGCTTTCGTTCGGGTCGTCGCGCGAGAGCCGTTGATAGAGGATTGTGATTTTGTCAGTATTCGTCATACTGCTCTCCTTTCCTGCGACCGTCCCGTCCGCGTTAGGTCGGCGTTGTCGGAGTGATTTTCTGACTGGAAATCCAGTCCGTTGTTTTTAGCAAGACGGAGGATTTTATCCTCAAGCATCTCGCTTGTTCGGTTGCTGAAAAACGCATTGGCGGTGTACACCGTGGAGCCAATCCGTTTTTGCAACCTTAGTGTCCCGCGACACGTTAATCTCTGCACAAACGACACGCTAAAAGCAGTGTAAACCACAACAGAAACGACACAGAGAAATCCAAGCGACACGGACTCGTCAACAAAACGACGAA
>Ga0099364_10008922_pt1 | contig 14015 bp, 6 predicted proteins | sample TergutTh196P3_FD_73070 | JGI IMG/M metagenome (GOLD analysis project Ga0099364, IMG submission 73070) | Microcerotermes parvus P3 segment gut microbial communities from Pointe-Noire, Republic of the Congo - Th196 P3 | ecosystem: Host-associated > Arthropoda: Insects > Digestive system > Gut ...
CGGCTACTTCCATTTTAGGACAGCGCTGGAGCTTATGCTATGGTTTTGATGGTGTTGCCCACGGCGCAGTGTCCTTGCCTTCCCTTACCACCGCGCAGCGGTTTTGTACTAGTCCTATAAGACGCAGAAAACAAGAGTTATCTTCAATACCGCTACCGCAAACGGCGCTTCGCGGCATTAGAGAAAGGGGATTTCCGTGCTTTCTGACAAGGTGCTTGACATACTGGAGCAAAACCGCGGAAGCATTGTAACGGGCGGTGAAATCGCGCGGCGGCTCGGCGTAAGCCGGACAGCGGTCTGGAAAACGATTGCGGCGCTCCGGGACGACGGGCATGAGATAGAATCCGTGCCGAACAGCGGGTACAGGCTTAATCAAAACAGCGACGGCCTCAATGTAACGGTCATTGGCAGCTATCTTACAACCGAAAAGCTGGGCAGGAGCATGGAGCTTCTGAAATCGGTGGATTCAACGAATTCATACCTGAAGGCGAAGGATACCGCTGCGCTGCCGGATGGCCACGCCGTGATTGCCGATGAGCAGACAGGCGGACGGGGAAGGCTCGGCAGGCCGTTTTATTCCCCGGCGGGAAGCGGCGTTTACTTAAGCTGCCTGCTGAAACCGCAGATTTCGTTATCGGAAACGCCGTTTTTGACTATATGTGCCGCCGTCGCGGTTTGCCGCGCCGTTAGGGGCGCCTGCGGCATTCAGGCGGACGTCAAGTGGGTGAACGATATTTACTATCAGGGGAGGAAGCTGTGCGGCATCTTAACCGAAGCCGGTATCAGCGCCGAAATGCAAAGCGTTGATTACGCGGTTGTCGGCATGGGGGTCAACACGGGCGGCATCGCGCCGGAAATCAAAGAAATCGCGACGTCGGTTTTTGAGGCCACAGGTGTGCGTGGCATCCGCAACAGGCTGGCAGCCGGGATATTAAACCATTTTGAGCTGGTATATCTTGATTACGCGAACCACGGCAAGAAACAGGAAATACTCGATGAATATGCAAACCGGCTTTTTATCGCCGGCAAAACGGTCAAGGTGACGGAACGGGACGGAAGCTACGAGGCCGTCGCGCTGGGGATTGACGACGCAGGCCGCCTGATTGTAAAGCGCGCAGACGGGGAAGCCGCGGTTTTAAGCGCCGGTGAAATCAGCCTTTCCTTATAAGGGGCCGTGACGCCTGATGAAATCATAATTAAAAAACGAGGGTGCAGCCCTCGTTTTTGTTTGCCGTTTCAAGGCAGATTGATTTGCGGATAGCGCTTATCCGGTAAGTCCGGCAGCCTTTCCGACAGCATAGCCAATAATATTTCCAACTAAAGCTATTACCGTATAGGCTATCGAATAAATCCATGCAGTTTCATTGTAATATATGGATATGGCTGGAATAAACAAAATACCAACAAGAATGGGGTATATTATTTGAAGCAGCTTGAACTTGTTTTTTATGCCATAAATGAGTGAAGCGATAAAACAGGCAGTAGGAGCAGCTATCAACAAAGCCAACGGCATAAGCATAAATACCCCTGTGCTAACGCCAAGAAACGGGATAACATAAATCGCTGATGCACACGCTAATAAATAAGGTAGCATTTTAGTAATCGTTTTCAGTTTAAATATCCTCCTGCATCTAATATAATTATCCGCCTCGTCATACACTATGAACAGTATACCACAAAACCATTTCCAAGGCCACACTTCAAGGTGCCAGAACCACTTTCACATCTTCTGCATAAACTGTTTTGCGGGGTTAAATAAAGCGACAAGCGCGGCTATGCCGCTTTTTGTTTTTACCCGCAAGCACGGTGAAAGGGTGTACACGATGGCGAGGTATTACATTGAGGGGGGCGCCCGTTTAAACGGCGAGTTAAAGATCCACGGCGCGAAAAACGCCGTCCTGCCGATTTTGGCGGGCACGTTTCTGATGGAGGATTGCTCGATACATAATTGCCCCGCGCTTACGGATGTAACGGCGGCGTGCAATATACTGCGGCATTTGGGGTGTAAGGTGGAGCACGGCGGCGGCAGCGTGACGACAAAAGCCGATAACTCGCAAAGCTATGAAATCCCGGATGATTTAATGCGCGAAATGCGTTCGTCGGTGGTGTTTCTGGGCGCGATTGTAGCGCGCTGCGGCAGGGCGCGGGTATCGCTTCCGGGCGGCTGCGAGTTATAACAGAACCATAAAATAGGACAAGCAGGCACGGTTACTGGGGGTAAGACGGGCGAGGGGTGAAAGCTTTGCCTGTTTTATTTTACAAAGAACTGTTTTTGGGTTGCCATTTCGTCCACAGACATATCGCTAAACAATATTTTGACGTAATCCCGCTTGCCATACAGCACACGGTTAACGAAGACGTCATTTCCAACGTGGCGATAAAACGTAAGATAATCATTTATAACCAAGAATCTGTAATCTGTTTCAAGTTCAATAATAGATGCAAGTGGCGTACCTTTAATTTAAGGTTTCTATGCCGGCTACCAGTCAATGTTGTTTCGCATATGAAAACTGCGGATTATCCTTTTCCGCACAATATAGGGCGCGGGGATGCACAAAAATTCTCTGTCCATCTCCAACCGCCAAAACTGAAATCGGGTCGGGCATTTTTTCTCCGCTTGCCGGATAGCGGTGGAGCAGGGTGCTGGAAATTTCCGCGACCTGCGGTGTATGGAAGGGAAATTCAATATTAGCGTCCAGCTCAATATGTATATGGTGATAATGCTCATGAGTGCTGTCAATCGAACCTATAGGCTGTCTTGGAGATAAAACATCGCCTGTGTCAACCATAAGGGAAACCATGTGATAATATCGCGCAATCAACGAAATTATTTCGCCGGTTAACGGCACAAACACATCGTCATATTGAATAATCGCGATATGGCCGGGGCTGTTATCGCAAAATTCCGTTCCCAGCACAACGCCCGCGCCCGATGAGAAAACCTCGGCATACCCGCCGTCGGCAACCATAAGGTCAATGCCATAATGCAGGTACCCCATTTTTTCAAGATACGCGGCATTGTGATACCCCGCAATGATTGCGCCATTATCAATCGGGAAGGTTAAAAGCTGCGCGCCATCGGGCGGCTCAATCTGATGCAAACCCGGCATATCCTGCTCCTTTAAGCCAGCTATATCCGTCTCAAGCGGAAGCCGCTCTCTGAAAAAGAGCAATACAGCCGGCAACGCGGCGGCAATGAATAAAATTATTAAAATGAACAGGACTTTTTTTCTCATATTGCAGATACCCCGGTGGTTTTTAAAATTATCATTATCAAGTTTATGAAAGCCTGCCAGCATTATTTTATCAAAACACAGAAAAAGTATCAATCATTTTCAAAATTTGCCATTATTCATTGCAATATATTACAAAAAATATTATTTTATTGAAAAGGCCAGGAAATATAGATACAATAATTCTTATAGTATCACCCTTTTGGCACTTCATTAAAACAACATATATTTATCGGCGGAGGTTAAGCTACATGGTTAAAAAAATTGCAATGAATACATTTTTAGGCGCAATCATACTCGTATTGGTTTTGATGGTAGCAAATGGGGTAAAAGCTTCCAGACTGGGCAATCTAATTATGATAACCACGACCAATGACATATATTACGCGGATACGAACTTAGTCGCGGCGGTTCAAATCGTCGATTCCAACAACAACCCGCTGAAAGCGGAGCTGGACGTTAAATTGCTTGCGGCGGACGACAAACTCGTAAAAGCGCGGGGAAGCTTTCAAACAGACGAGCAGGGGAACAGCGAGATAGATCTGCCTCTTGATTATTTGGACGGCGGCAATTACCTTTTACAAATAACCGCGGCTACCAATACGGAAAAGGGAATGTTTGAGCGGCGCGTGCAAATATCGAACGCTGAAAGCCCGGATATCACCGTAAATTTTGACAAGGGCATGTATAAGCCCGGCGATGAGGTTTTGTTCCGTATTCTTGCGACGAATAAAAACACGGCAAGGCCTGTACAACAGGATTATCATATATACATATACGACGGAAACGACAACAAAGTTTACAGTGAAAGCGTAACAACCTCCGAATACGGCATCATCAGCGGGCGGTTTGCGCTGGCTGATGAAGTAAACAGCGGAATATACAGGCTTGTGTTGGCAAACGGAACCTCCGAGGTTGAAGAAACCTTTGAGGTGCAGCCCTATTTCCTGCCCAAATTTGAGGTAAGCATAGAGACCGATAAAAACGAATATGTGGCAGGCGATACCATGCAGGTAACCGTAAGCGCCCTGTACTTTTTCGGCGAACCTGTAAATCAGGGAACGGTAAGTATATATATAGACGGCTTACAGGAATCCGTAAATGCTCCGCTTGATTCAAACGGGGAGTTTACGCTAAGCTATGCGGTCGAAGAGGCCGGGGTTTACGATATAAGCGCGGAAGTCATTGACAATTCCAACTATATGGTAACGGAGTCAAAAACGGTGCGGGCAGCGGGCGACGTATTTGAGATAGAGCTTATGCCGGAACACCGTGAGTTGATACGCGGTATTCCGAACGATATATTTATCTTTACAAGAAAAGCAGACGGAAGCCCGGTGAAAGCCTATGTGCAATTAACAAGCGCGAATTTCAGCAGGCAGATTGCAACCGACGACAACGGGATTGGAAAATTCACTACAGACGAATTTACAGGCGGAACGTATATCATAGACGTATATGCCGTTGATATGGACGGCAACTCCGTAAGCGAACGGTTTTCATTTGAAACCGCAACAAAAGACGTGGTAATCAGAACCGATAAATCAAAATACATGATGGGGGAACCAATCAGGCTGAACATTCTGAGCAGGCTTGGCGCCGGCGCAATCACCGTTTATGCGTATAAAAGCGACCGACTTCTGCAAGTGCTGTCCACTAAGGATGACGAGATAACATTTCATTTGGGAGATACATACGGAATCATAGACATCTATGCCATCAGCGACGACCAAGCCAGATACGGGTTCGGCGGGGAGTCCTTGCATTCCCGGAAAACGGTATTCATTAATCCGGGAAAATCAATGCAAATATCCCTGTCAAATGACAAACAGGAATACAAGCCCGGCGAGTATGTCAGTTTGAATATCGGCGTAACCGATGATGCCGGCAAGCAATCAGACAGCGCTTTACTGGTCAGCATCGTGGATGAAGCCGTGCTTGCTTTAGCCGCCAACGATCTTTCCATAGACAACATCAAGCTGGCATTGTCGGATATCAAGTTCAGCGACGAGCTGGACGCGGCGACGTTGTATACCTCCATCATATCAAATGCGTCGGAGCAAACTCTTATGGGGTTATTGCTGAGGCAGGAGGGTACCTCCCCGTCTTACGGGGTTGAACAAAGGCGCAATATGCAGGAAAAACAGGAAGCCCAGTCTATGACAGGGAAGCTAAGCTTTCTGTTTATCGTAATGTTAACCGTATATTTGTTAATCAGGTTCGTGGGCGCTAAAAAAATAATAAAGACCATCAGCGGCGCCGGAGCCATTGTTATTGTGGGCTTTATCCTTTTGATTCTGCTTATAGTGTTCTTTGCGGCCTGCGGCGGCGGTGCGCCTGCCGCCCCTGCGGCGCCCGCGGAGGCCGCTCCTGCACCTGCTGCTGAAGCAGCGCCCGCACCTGCTCCCGCAGCTCCGGAGCCGGCGTCAGATGCGCCCGCGGAATCGGCTCCAAACGCCGTGGCTGGCGGGGATGCCGCGGTCGCAAGGGTCAGAAGCCTGTTTTTAGAAACGATGCTGTTTATCCCGGAATTAATCGCAAGAAATGGCGATGCGACTATTGACTTTATGCTGGCCGACAATATCACCACATGGAATATCCAAGTAGTCGGGAACTCAAAAGATGGAGCAGTAGGATATACGAACGGCAAAATCAAAGCGTTTCAGCCCTTTTTTGTAGACTTTGAGCTACCGCGGAACAGCGTAAGGTACGACCAGGTCAGCATACCGGTCACCGTGTTTAACTATACGGATGCCGATCAGGCCGTTACGCTGACAATACAGGAGAAAGATTGGTTTACGCTGAACACAGGCCCGGTGCAAACCGTGCATGTGCCGTCAAACCGGTCGCAGCTAACATATATACCGATAACCATACAAAAATTCGGGAACTTTGCGTTCAGGGCCGACGCGGTTGCGGACGGCTTTGCGGACGCCGCCGAAAAACAAATAAAAGTGAACCCCGAAGGCCATAAAATGGAACGGGTCGTCTCCGGCGGAACGATAGAAAGCGACCTGTGGCAGCATATCCTGTTTATGCACGAGGATATCCCGAGCACAAGAAAGGTTTCTGTCAAGCTGTACCCCTCCGCGATGTCACAGCTGATAGAAGGGCTTGAAAATATATTCAGGATGCCGACAGGGTGCTTCGAGCAGATTTCATCCTCGCTGTACCCCAATATCCTTGCGCTTAGATACATGGAGGACAATAATGTCATAGACAGGCAGTTGTCCCAAACGGCGCTGGGGTATATAATGTCCGGCTATCAAAAGCTGTTAACTTATGAAGTACGAAGCGAAAAAGGCGGTTTTTCGCTGTATGGGCATTCGCCGGCGGAAACGGTGCTTACCGCGTACGGGCTGATGCAAATAAAGGATTTAAGTGGCGTATATAACGTGGATGAAGCCCTTCTTGACAGAATGAGGGAATATCTGTTTGGACGGCAAAATTCAAACGGTTCCTTTGATATGCAAGGCGGCAGCAGAGGCGGGGCTTCCTCCAGAGATACGCTTGCATTAAACGCTTATATCATCTGGGCGTTGTCTGAAAGCTATCCCGATGACCACAGGCTTTCCGATTCGGTACACTATCTGAAAAGCAGCCTGAACAATGTGGACGACAACTATACGCTGGCGCTGATTGCGAATGTGCTTATCAATGTAAACGACGACATGGCGAAGCATGCGCTCGACAAGCTCGTGTCAAATGCAATTGTCGCGCCGGAGGGAGCGTATATCACATCATCCGTAAGGGATTATTACGGCACGCACGGAAGCGCCCAAGACCTCCAGACCACGTCGCTTGTGTCTATGGCATTATCCAGGCAAAACGTTCATACGGACACAAATAAAATGCTGATAGATTATATCATATCCCAAAAAGACCCGTACGGCACATGGCACAGCACGCAGGCCACCATATTATGCTTAAAAGCGCTGATACAGTATAGTGGCGCAGGCGAGCCAGGCGACGGGCAAATCGCAATTACCATAGGGGATACTACAAAAACCATAGACGTCAAAAAAGATAACATACTGGGCTCATACCAGGTATCATTTGATAATTTAGAGAAAGAAAACATCATTGATATCAAATTCCCGCTGCAAGGGAAAATGGTATACGATATCGTGCAGGAATATCATGTTCCCTATGATTCGATAAACATTGAACAAAGCTTTGAAATAATCGCCAGCATGAAAACCGAGCTTTCGGTGAATGAAGCGGTCACCCAAAGTATTACAATCATAACCCGGGCGGAACAGGACGTAGCCAATGCGATGGCGGTGATTTTCATACCGCAGGGCTTCCGGGTGGATCAAAGCAGCCTGGAATCCCTCGCGCGCAGCGGCGTGATCGAGAAATATGAAACAAAATATGAGTCGATAAACCTGTATTTACGAGACCTGCAGCCGGGGGAAATAACGGAGCTGGAAATTCAGTACAGGCCCGGATACCCCGCAAACATCACAGCCGGGCAGGCGAGGGTATATGATTACTATAACCCTGCTACGGAGGCAATCCTGGAGCCGGTTAACGTAGTGGTTCAATAAAAAGTGAGAGGCTTGAACCTCCCCCACCTATTAAGCCTGATCAACAGGCCCTGGTATTATTTTCTCCAAAAAATCGCGAAGATCAAACGAAACAGTTTCCGATGCCGGCACTCCGCCTCTCATTAACGCCGCGGCTTACTTCACCTGTAGACCAGCCTTTCTGAAATAAAAAACAAAGAGATTGCCAAGCGAATTTACATAAAAAGTATTTTAAAGAGGGTATACCGTTGAACCAAAAATTCCAAGTCCTAAAGCACAACTTCGGCTACGACAGCTTCCTTGAAGGGCAGGAGGCACTCATTGACGCAATCCTCTCCGGACGGGACTGCCTTGGCGTTATGCCGACCGGTGCGGGAAAATCCATTTGCTACCAGTTACCGGCGCTGCTGATGGACGGCATAACGCTGGTGGTTTCCCCGCTGATTTCGCTTATGAAGGATCAGGTCGAAGCGCTTAAGCAGGCAGGCGTCCGCGCCGCGTACCTCAACAGCTCCCTGACAGAGCGCCAAAGCCGGATTGCCCTTGACAACGCGCGGCTGGGCCATTACAAAATGATCTACATAGCCCCGGAACGCCTGGAAACCGATTCCTTCCGTGCCTTTGCCCAAAACGCGGACATCGCCATGGTGACGGTGGATGAATCCCACTGTATCAGCCAATGGGGGCAGGATTTCCGCCCAAGCTACCTTAGTATATCCAGGTTTGTCGAATCGCTCCCCCGCCGCCCTGTGCTGTCCGCTTTCACCGCTACGGCTACCGCCGAGGTGCGGGAGGATATCTCGGTTCGGCTCCGGTTGGATGCACCGTACATACTTGTTACAGGGTTTGACCGTAAGAACCTGTTTTTCGAGGTGCAAAAAGCAACTGACAAGGACGCTGCCCTGCTACGTTTTTTATCCGGTAAAAAGGAGGAGTCCGGCATAATTTACTGCGCTACAAGAAACGCTGCGGAGGAGGTTTGCGGCCTGCTTTGCGAGCATGGTTTTTCCGCGCTGCGTTACCACGCGGGGCTTTCCGACGATGAACGCCGGCAACATCAGGATGATTTTATATATGACCGCGCAAAGGTCATTGTCGCCACAAACGCCTTCGGTATGGGGATAGATAAATCCAACGTCCGGTATGTAGCCCACTACAACATGCCCAAAAATATCGAGAGTTATTATCAGGAAGCCGGGCGCGCGGGGCGCGACGGCAATCCTGCATCTTGCCTGCTGCTCTATTCCGGACAGGATGTGCGGACCGGGCTGTATCTCATTGAAAACAGCCGCGATGCTGTCTGCGAGGACGCGGAGAGCGAGCGGCTGTTAAAGGAGCGCGACCGCAAGCGGCTGAAGGATATGACCTTCTATTGCCACACGTCCGACTGCTTGCGCGGGTATATTTTACGGTATTTCGGCGAGTACCCGCCGGTATATTGCGGTGCCTGCGCCAACTGCCTCACCCATTTCGAAACCGAGGACGTCACGGTACCGGCACGGAAGATTCTCTCCTGTGTTAAGCGGATGCGGGAGCGGTACGGCGTTAAGATGGTGCTTGACGTTTTGCGCGGCAGTAAAAACGAACGGGTCACGCGGCTGGGTCTTGATAAACTAAGTACCTACAACATCTGCATGGAATCGGAGAAGCGTCTGCGGGATATTGTGCATCATCTTGTTTTACAGGGGCATCTTCGCATAACCGACGGCGAGTATCCGCTGCTGGTTTTGGATGAGCGCGCCGATGAAGCGCTGCGCGGAGATACCCGCGTGGAGATGAAGCTGGCTAAGGAGCGGGACGCGGAGAAGGCTGTCCGCCCACAGAAACACTTAAAGCGACAGGGAGCGCTTCGTCCGGTAGATGAGCGGCTGTTCTCGCGGCTTTCTTCGTTGCGGCTGGAGCTTGCTAAAAAACAGGGGGTTCCCGCTTATGTTGTATTCTCTGACAGTGCGCTGACCGATATGTGTATCCTGATGCCGTCTAATAAGGAAGAATTCATGCGGGTTTCGGGGGTCGGACAAGTCAAGTTGGAGCGATACGGGGATGAATTTTTGCGAGTGATAAAGGAATTCGCGGAGGAGTTTGGGCATGAGGCTCCGGCTTTTATGGAATCAGCGGGCAATACCGCGGCGGAAACCCGGCCTGTGCGCGCGGAAGATATCGAGGTTTCGGGTGAAGCGGTAACAGTCAGCACAATTGCGGATAGGATGAACTGCGTTTTGCTGCAGCGGGGTATGGCGAAGGTTTCGGCTGTAAAAATCAATAATTGGCTGATGGAGGAAGGGTATCTGCGTGCCGAAACCGCGCCGGACGGCCTGACGTTTAAGGTGACGACCACACTTGGCGGGGGGATTGGAATCATGACTGAGGAGAGGGAGATTCGGGGCAGCTTGTGCAGGGTCAATTTGTTTGGCGAGAAAGCGCAAAGGTTTGTGGTTGATGGGTTTTTGAAGGTGATACAAGATGCGTTCATATAATCTATGCCGGAACAAATCAATTTTTCTTGTCAACCGGCAGTAAATCATTCGCTATACAGACTACCGCATCGTTTCCGATTTCAATTTTATATTGTTGCGGTTCGCCGAAGCGTAGCCAATACTCTCCGGTTTATCAAGTCAAATGAGTTTAAACATCACACTCGCTCAAAATACGCAATTAAAATATCCTTGATATATTGATACCGCCGCGCGTAGGAGTTCTCAATCCGAATCAATTCAAACCCGTGCGCACGGCAAATCTCCATCTTTTTTCGGTCGCGCGCCTTAACCGTTTCATCGTCAAAATGTTCCTTGCCGTCAAGTTCAATGGCGAACATCGGCATCTCCTTGCCGTGTCCCTGACGCTCGTATACAACAAAATCAAACCGACCGGAATAAAACAAATCAAGCCCCGCAAGATTTGGTTTAAACACATGGGAAATCGCAACCTCCCGCTTTACTTCATACCGTACCTGCTCCGGCTGGATATTCTCAATCGCGTGGTTGATGTTTTGCAAAAACGCATTCTCGGTTTCGGTGCTGTAAGGTTTGATTCCCAAGGCACGGGACTTGGCGGTCTTTTGCGTGACGTCGGATTCCCCGTTTGTTTTTACATACTGTGCCAATTCGTAGAGGTCATCGTCCTCCGCGCCGGAATGCAGGCGTTCCAACTGTGCGCTGTTTGCAATCAGGATTAGCTGATCCTTCGCGCGGGAAGTGGCTACATTGATCAGTTCCTTGTTTCCCTTTAGCCAGTTGTAGGTCGGAGGCATGGTCCTGCCGGTCAGCGCAAGGGAAAAGAGGATGACATCCTTTTCATCCCCTTGGAACGCGTGGACGGTTCCGCAATCGATGTTGTCCAGCTTATGCTGCTTGAAAAGGGATTGGATCAGCAGCTTTTGATTGGCAAACGGCGTGATGACGCCGATTTTTTTATCCCGGTTTTTCAAGGCGAAATCAAGGGCGTACTGCGCTTCCGCAGGGGAGGTGTTGCGCGCATCCGGCTCATCATCCCTAACTTCTGCGAATATCAGAGGGTGCTTCCCCCCCGATGGGCTTAAGATATTCAGCCGGTTATTATAATATTTTTTATTGTTGAATTCAATGATTATTTTGTGGCAGCGGTAATGATAACTAAGTAAAATCTCGTCGCTGACTGCATCGCAAGCCAAAAAAGTTTTATAGATGGAATTCTTGATATAGTCATATTCATCTGCAACCTGATATCTATTTTTTAATATCAGATTGTTCTGTTCGGTCAGTACCACCACCGGGTTGAGTTGCTGCGGATCGCCAACCAGCATCAGGCTTTTTCCCCGCAGGATGGGAATTAACGCGGTTGCCGTGCCGCATTGCCCCGCTTCATCTAAAATCACCATATCAAAACAAGGCTTGGCATCCCCCAACTTGTGCGCCGACAGGCAGGTGGTAATAATGATTGGAAAAATGCGCTGGAGCTTTTTCAAGTTTTCCTCATTGCGTGTGAAGTGATTGAACTCCTTTACACGCTCCTTGTCGTCCTCCATTTCAATGATATCAAGCAAATCTCTATATTTCGGCTCGTCCAATCGCTTTATGTAACCTACCGAGGTATAGTACAGATACTTCTGAAATTCCGCGATGTCGTCCACAATCAGTGCCAACGCTTCATCGTTTTGGACAGTACCCATCTCAGACAATTGCCTCTTGACCTCGTTGAGCTGGTTTTGCAGCTCTGTTTGAAAAGATAGATTCTGTCCGGAACGCATCAGGGTTTCAATCGATTCCTGCCGCTCCTCCATCTCTCGTATTTGTTCGTGTTTTTTGAGAAGCGAGGTCAATTTTTGGGACCGCCGGATCTTATCGGTTTTATTTTTGTTAAGCATTTTTTCATAAGTAGTAATACTTCTCGCCGCTTCATAAAGCTTTTTGATGTCCTTTAAAGCTTCCGCGACTTTTTCGTTGCTGCCCAACCGTATGACAGGGAAGGGGATGGATATCCCGCGATATTTCATTGCGCGGAAGGATTCGAACACGCTGTCGATGGGGTGGTTGTTATAGGACGCGAACAATACGGTGCGCTCATTGAAAAAAGCTGTTATAATCGTGTTCAGGATTGTGTTGGTTTTTCCGGTTCCCGGCGGCCCCTGAACATAGGTCAGCGGGTATTTCATCGCGTTGTTAATGGCGAGAAGTTGATCCAGATTCACCCGCTTGTTCAGCAGGGCGATGGGGTACTCCTTGCGGCGGACAGGCCGGCGGAGCAGTTCACCAAAAAATGCCTGAATTGGCATGGTGACCTTACCGGCATCGAACATATCTAAAATCCCCTTGTACTCCCGGCGCAGATCAACGAGAATATCGAAGCCTATCGCGACAATCCAGGGCATGTCGTCCGCACCGTTTATGTGCGGGTTGTTCAAGGTAATCCGATCCTTGATGATTTCTTGATTCGCCTCGAAGTCATCTATAAGCCCGGTCTCGTCCGCGTCCAGAAACTGGGCCAGTCGAAGCTTTTCGCCATTAATTGTGAATTCCCTGCAGATTGTCAGCTCAGGCGCCGGACGAAGTGATTGATTTTTGACGTCCAGATCCAAACGACGGTAGGCTAAAACATACAGCCCCCGCGGCGTGTGTATGCTCATAATGTTCATGCAAAGCTGCTGGATTTTGACGCGGCCGCTTTTTTTATTCTGCTTTTTCCCGAAGTGATGGATGATTGCGGAAAATTGTTCGTTGGAAAGCGGATATGACGCGTCGGTATCGGTAATTGTATCACGATCCAAATAGCGAATCAGTTCGTATTCGCACTGATATGGAGTAGTGTCTAGTTTATGGCATTCATCGAGGTAGTTTAGAATTTTCAGGTTGGCGACGGCGCCAAACAGCGAGCGGTATTTTTCAGGGTTTTGCGCGATGTCATCCTTGAGCTCCCGACTCAGTTCATAATAGGTTCCGTCCAGCACCACAGCAGAGAGGATGGAATTAATATGGATGGTCAGTTCACCAAGAGCAAGCTTACCAAGCCGCAACCCGTCGACCACCAGCATCCGTTTTTGCAGATGGATTTCCTTGATGCCAATCCAGTATTTTGTAATGGTTTGCTCTTTGTTTTTATATTCGATGCTGAGCCACTTTCCCTCGTGGATGGCTTTAAGAATGTCTTTGTGGATTTGTGTCATTAACGTACACCTCGGATAAGAAATGGGCGGGATGGGCTTTGCTTTAGTATAGCATAGCTTTGTTATATAGGCAAAAAGATGAACAGAATGTGTCTGTTGCGGGTGGGGTATTAGAATGTAAACAAAAATAAGATTAGCAGGCCCTGTTGCATTTTGTCAAGGACTTTTTTATCACGCCCCCTAGATAATTTGATAATCATTACATTTTTTCCACATTCTCCAAGACGCAAAAATGCCGTCAATCTGAACAAAAGATTGACGGTGCAATGTGATGTTTGGTTTTTAGAGGTTACAGCACAATCGCAATAATCACGCCTTGCCTTGTACAGTTTGACAGTTCTCGCATTTGTAACGATTTGGGTTGCCGCAAACAGGGTATGGTACGATCCGCGAAACTGGTTAGCTGTAAACGGCTTAACCCACTATTGACTATTTCTTTTTGAATAGTTCACCATCAATATAAAATGAATCTGATGTTATTTGGCTGATATTATATGCTGATGTAGCAGTTTGCCCAAACAGCGTGTTTGTAATATAAAGTCTGTCTCCATCTAATCTATAAGTACCGCTTGAGTTTACAATTAGATAATTAAATTTCATCGAAACTTCATTTGT